>OINJ01000320.1_pt1 | contig 10294 bp, 10 predicted proteins | sample 1585101 | NCBI WGS metagenome assembly OINJ01 (sample SAMN02674698, study PRJEB24791) | human gut metagenome, SKBSTL036 | isolation source: stool | host: Homo sapiens | place: USA | reverse complement strand
CCTGTGACTGGAGTTCAGACGTGTGCTCTTCCGATCTGATATAATAGCCTAACATATATCCCTTTGATGTTACTTTTATTTTATCCGACCAATTAAGCTCTTTAATTGTATTATTCACATAAAATAGACCTTCCACATCTTTAATCCCCATATTCTTCAATATCTTTGACATCATAAGTTTTAAGCCTAGCTTACCTACGCTATCAAAAATCAGGCATCCTTTTTCATATCTTTTGGAAAGTTCTAGCACTAAACTTTTTACTTCTTCTCTTTTAAAATAATGGAATACCCCTGCCGCAAAGAAAACAACTCCGTTTGAACCGTCTACTTCGTTCATCCATGAATAATCTTTTAAATCACATACAACATTTTTTTCTCTTTCATGATTTGATATCAGTTGGTTTCGAACATTTATGACATCAGGGAAGTCTACATTGACTATACTACAACTTCCATTATCGCAAGCCTTACCAGTCTCATCTAATCCACAACCAAGATTGACAATTGTAGCCTTTGGATAAATCTTCAAGTATTCTTTTATTTCCCAAATGATATCTAACTGACGCATTGCAGCTTCAAGTGCTCCAAACTCATATAAAAATGAGTTATTCTTTTTTTCCAATTCCGAAAAATCATAGTCTAACCTATCACATAGTTTTTTGGCATAAATGTCAGTATAAAGAGCAGAAAATTTTTCAGAACACATTTTTCTACCATATAGAGGTATAATCAGTGTTTCCTGAACGGTATTCTTTTCTATTTTTATTTTTTCCACTTCAATGAACCTCCTGAAAATTCCGATTTTACTTTATAACTATGACTTTTCCTTCTGAATCCAGAAGAGGTGTAATAGCCGCTCCATATCCAGATTTCCAACAAAGATAGTTAACCCCAGTCTCCTTATCTACAAGGATTTGGCGAACTCCTTCATCCTTAAGCTGACTTCCGTCTCTAAATGTAATTTCAAATCTTTCTTCTTTCTTTGCCATGTTTATTTCTCCTTTTTTCAAGCGTTAAATTTAAATTTTCCTGTTATACAAACTGGGATTTATCAGTTAATAAGTTTACTCGCCAGTTTGTATATTTGATTTATTTCTTTGCTTTCTAACTTCCAGTTATTGAGTTCATCTTTAATCAGCTCCGGAAATTTTTTACTAATATCTCTTAAAGCATTACCTACTGATTTCCTAACATATTGACTCGGATCTTCTTTTAAGGCTACAATCCGCCTAATTGCTTCATTCGGATTATCTTTGAAATATGGTCTACTTGTCCATATTCTTAATCCTTCCGTAACTGCTCTCCTCGTATTTGGATTATCATTTTCTAACCATTCATCAATGATCGGATACAGCTCTTTTTTCTTCCTCTTTAAAACCATTTTCTATCAAAGAAAATTCTTTTTCTAAACTCGCAATATAATTTTCCAAACAAAATCACCTTACTTTCAAATTCCGATTGAGATTTCACCTGTTTTAAGAGATTTAATAACTGTTATATTTTGTTATTAAATTCTCCGCAAACCCTTGAAAATCTTTGTGTGAATCCTCTATTTCGGACAGGAGATAATTTGACAGGAAATTTCAAAGAAGAGTATAATACATATTAAGACATTTTGAATCGGCATGTGTCCGGAAGAAGCTGTCACTGGCAGGTTCTCTGTATTATAAGCAGGTTCGAAATAGACGCTATGGGGGAAAATAATTTGGAAAAAAAACTGACAATAAATGATATAGCCCAGATGTCCGGTGTGGCAAAAAGTACTGTATCAAGATATCTGAACGGGGGAAGCGTCAAAGATGCAACGGCCCAGAAGATAAAAAAAATCATCGAAGAAAATAATTATGAGCCGAATCTGTTTGCAAGGCTGAATGCAAAAGAGAGCCGGATCATAGGACTTACGGTACCTGGATTTAACTCGGTAACAACACCGAGACTTGTAGAAGTAATCGTTGCCTATCTTAAGAAAAATGATTATACACCTCTTATCATGCATACGGAAAATGATATCGAAGAAGAAATACGCTGTATCGAACGGCTGAAGAATATGAATGTAGATGGAATTATGGTTCTTGCGACGGGAAGCACAAAAGAATACGAAGAAGCAGTAAAGAAGTTAAAAATTCCAATCCTGTTTCTTGGACAACGCTTCCCGGGAGAGAATTCTGTCATTAATGATGATTACAATGCAGGATATGCGGTGGGTAATTATATCGGACAACGTAAGTTCAAGGAGATTTATATGCTCTGGGTACCTGAAGATGACCCGGCAGTAGGAGGAGAACGACGCCATGGAGTGATCGATGGACTTATGTCCTGTGAGAAAAAGCCAAAAGAAGTCATAGAGACAACGTTCTTTTATGAAAATGCAATTGAAAATGTACAGAAATTTGTAGATCATATGAAGACACCGGCGGCAGTCGTATGCGCAACAGACCGTATCGCATTTGGCGTGTACAAAGTAATGTCAGAGAAAGGTATACGGATACCGGAAGAAGTATCCGTGGTAGGATTTGGCGATTACGAAGCAGGAGAACTGTTACAGCCGCCACTTACGACGGTAAAATTTGACTGGAAGAACTGGGGGGAGATCAGTGCTGAGTCGATGATCCAGATGATTTTAGGAAAGCCGGTAAGCCCGCTTCAGGTCAACCCGTATGAAATTATAGAAAGAAAAAGTGTAAAAGAGAACTGAGAATCAGGCGGATCTGTCAATTTGACAGACCCGCTTTTGTGCAATATAGACAAATTTAGATATCAATTTTTGGAACCGTTTCCGAAAATGAAATTGCAGTGACGTTTTGTGTTGACATACAAAAGCTGATGTATATAATAAAAACATAGGAACGGAACCGGTTCCAAAACAAAACAATACAAGGAGAAGAGAAATGGGAAAGAACAATGAGTATCTGGAAATATCAAAACAGATCGTAGCCAATATTGGTGGAATGGATAATATCCAGGGAACAGCACACTGTGCAACCAGACTCAGGATCGTATTGAAAGATAATGATCTTGCAGATATTGAAAAACTGGAAGATATCGACAAAGTAAAAGGTGCGTTCATAGCAGGTAATCAGTTACAGCTGATCCTGGGAGCTGGAACAGTGAATGATGTATATGAGGTATTTGCCGAGTATACGAATACACAGAATATGTCACTGGGAGATCTGAAGGAAGAAAGTGCGAAGAGGCAGAATCCACTTCAGGCAGTGATCAAAGCGTTATCTGATGTATTTATCGGAATCATGCCGGCACTTCTTGCAGCAGCCCTTCTGATGGGAATTACAAGCGTCCTTGGCGGACTTGAAGTAGTAAAGACACATGATACCTTATATGCGATCAACCGGCTGGTAAGTCTTGCGTCTACAGGTATCTTTGCAATCCTTCCAATGGCAGTATGCTATTCAGCCGTAAAAAGATTTGGCGGGAATCCGGTTCTTGGTATGGTAATCGGAGCAATCATGTTAGACAGTTCTCTTGCCAATGCTTACCAGGCTGCACAGGGAACCGTTGATATAGAAGTTATCCGTCTGTTCGGACTGAAGATTGAGATGGTAGGATTCCAGGGAGGAATCATCATCGCGCTTATGATGGGATTTGTAGTTGCAAAACTGGATAAATTCTTCAATAAGGTAATTCCGGATGTAATCAAGCTTCTGGTTGCACCAATGCTGACAGTATTTATCTCTACGGTATTACTTTTTACACTTGTAGGTCCGGCAGGACGAATTCTTTCTAATGGAATCACAGACGGACTGATGTGGAGTACAGAACATCTGGGAGCATTCGGGTATGCGTTATTTGCCGGAGTTCAGCAGATCGTAGTTATCACAGGTCTTCATCACATTATCGGTGCGGTAGAAGCACAGCTTATTGCATCGACAGGAACAAACTTTTTAAATCCACTGATGTCTGTAGCTTTATTTGGACAAAGTGGTGCGGTACTTGGTTATCTTTCCCTGAACTGGAAGAACTTAAAAGCCAGAGAGCTTTGTATTCCAAGTTTCTGCTCGACATTATTTGGTATCAGTGAACCGGCAATCTTCGGAGTAAACTTACGTTACAAGTTTCCACTGATCGGTGGATGTATCGGTGGTGCAGTTGCAGGTGCATATGTATACTATTCAAAGCTTACTGCTCTTGGATTCGGTACAACTGCACTTCCTGGAATGGCAATTGCTAATCCGGCACATCACGGGTACATTAACTACATCATTGCACATGCAATCGCGATTATGATTGGATTTGTATGTACAGTCATCTTTGGAAAAATGTGGTCAGCACCGGATAAGAATAAAAATGACAAAAAGAACGATACAAAAGAAAATGATACAACAAAGGCAGTTATTACAGAAGAGCCTGGTGCAGTCTATGCAGCAGCAGAGGGAACAGTAAAAGATATCGAAGCATCGACAGATCCGACATTTGCAAACAAGGTACTTGGAGACGGTGTCGTTATCTTTCCGGAAGACGGAACCGTTATGGCACCATGTAAGGCAACCGTATCACTCGTATATCCAACCGGACATGCAATCGGACTTACAACTGCAGATGGAGCAGAGATCCTGATTCACTGCGGGGTAGATACCGTCAATATGAACGGTGAAGGATTTGAGACACTTGTAAAAGAAGGACAGGAAGTAACAGCAGAAGAAGCACTTATCAGATTTGACATCGACCTGGTGAAGAAGCATGGATACTCTCCGGAGATTCTTGTTATCTTCACAGAGCTTCCGGAAGGAAAGACCATCAAAACAGAAGAAAAACATATTGCAAAAAATGATAAGATGGCTGAAATCGTGTAAGGATAAGGTGGACAGGAACAGATGAACAAAGAGACATATTTAACAGAATATCCGAAGCATGAAAGTATGAGGGAGAATGTAAAAAAAGATAAAAACAGACTTCACTTTCATATGATGCCGCCGACAGGCTGGATGAATGATCCGAATGGTCTGTGTGAATTTCAGGGTGTGAATCATATTTATTTCCAATATACACCATTTCTTGCCGGATGGGGAACGAAGCTTTGGGGACATTACACAACAAAGGATTGGATTCATTATAAAGAAGAAGAGCCGTTCCTTTATCCGGACGAAGAATGGGACAGAGACGGTGTATATAGCGGATCAGCCTATACCTGTGAAGATGGAATTCACTATTTTTACACAGGAAATGTAAAACTCTGGGATAAAGATTATGATTATATCATGAATGGACGGGAACAGAATACGATTCACGTATTCAGTCCGGATGGAAAGAATATTGCATACAAGAAGCTTGTAATGACCAATGATGATTATCCGGTGAATATGTCCAAGCATGTCAGAGATCCAAAAATCTATAAAAAAGACGGCCGTTATTATATGATCCAGGGAGGCCGTGATGCGGAATCTTATGGCTGTGCACTTTTGTTTTGTTCCGACGATCTGGAACACTGGAAATGGTACGATACAGTGCGGACAGCAAAGCCATTTGGTTATATGTGGGAATGCCCGGATCTGTTCGAGATTGACGGCCAGCAGATTATGACATGCTGTCCACAGGGAGTAGATCAGAAGGGATATGATTACCAGAATGTGTACCAGTGTGGATATTTTCCGGTAGAGTTTGACCTGAAGAACAAATCATACAGCTTTGGAAAATTTCAGGAATTTGACAAAGGATTTGACATCTATGCGACACAGACATTTGCAGATGAAGCGGGTAGAAGAATCCTGATTGGCTGGATGGGGATTCCGGATGCAGATTATGATAATGATGCAACGGTTGCATATGACTGGATCCATGCACTTACCATGCCAAGAGAACTGGAATGGAAAGATGGAAAGATCTTACAGCATCCATTAAAGGAGATGAAAGATCTGCGTAAAAATGCATTTACCTGCGAGCTGGAAGCATTTACAAAGTGGGTGCCTGCGGACTGCTGTTTTGAACTGAGACTTGACGTGGAAGAAGCAAAAAATCTGGAGCTTAAGCTTCGTGAAGATGTTACAATAAGCTGGAAGGACGGGCTTTTTACCTTATCGATGGGAGAAAGCGGACGTGGAAGAAAGCAGCGCTTTGCTAAGGTGGAAGAGCTTTCGGATATTACCATCTTTTCGGATACATCAGCCATTGAGATATTCATTAATAACGGGGAAACGGTTCTGACAACAAGAGTATATAGTGAACATCTTGAACAGAAAGTAGAGCTTGTATCCAGAGAGGTAAAGGGAAGCGTTCATGGATATGAACTTGGATCATTCGAGGTTGAATATAAAAAATAGATTCCGGACTGCATAAGATATAACAGGTGAATATACGGAAAAGAAAATAAAAATGTGGACAGGTTCCTGAAAAAAGAGGTGCCAGTCCACATTTTTTATACCATAGTATGCAAGAGATGCTGTCAGTGGTAAGTTTTATGTATTGCCATGCATTTGTAAGAAGTAGCAGGTGGCAAGTTTTTTGTATCTGACTGCAAATTCCGCTTCATCGGATCACCGATTCCGCTAGCAACGGATCAGTTTTTCCGGTCGTAACGGAACACTTTTCCGCTTCGTCGGATCACGCATTCTTATAAAGTGTTATAGTTTTTTCGTAGTCATTATTTTTAGATTACGAAAGGAGGCATTTTTATGCAGGACTACAACACTATTATTGGTGCTATTCAGATGCGTCTGAATAAGTGCCCAACCAGATCTGTTATGGATCGTTTTCGAATCGGATCAAGCACTCTTATCTGCTTCAAGAATCCGCCCATGCGCATAGTGAAGATAATTACTATGAGTATTCAAACAAGATGGCCGGTTATGATCTTCTTGTTATAGATGATTTTGGATTGATGGACTTAAATCTTGACAAGTGCCGTGATCTCTTTGAAATCATCGAAGCTAGAGATTGCCGAAAATCAACAGTTATCATCTCGCAGATGCCAGTAGCGAACTGGTACCAATTGTTTGGTGATAACACATATGCAGATGCATGTCTCAGCCGCATGACCTCTAAAGCATATCGATTAGACTTTCCAGGTCGCGATAGACGTGTAGAAAGCAAGTAACTTTATTAACAAACAGGGCAATGATCCGTTCCTAGCGGAACAGCGCTCCGCTCATGCGGAGCGAGTGCTCTGTTTTTGCGGAATATGCAAGTTTCTTGCATAAACTTAAATATAGTGCTAGAATCTAAAATATAAATGGAGGAACTAAAATGACAACAGAAGAATTATATGACAAACTAAAATTAATTCAAAAAATGAAATGCAAAACGCAGAATTTGGAATTGAAATCAGCGGAGCAAGGATGTCCGAAACGATTATATGATTCTTTGTCAAGCTTTTCTAATCAGGATGATGGTGGCATTATTGTTTTTGGAATTGATGAGAAACAAGATTATAAAGAAGTTGGTGTTTATGATGCTCAGGACATTCAAAAGAAAATTAACGAGCAATGCTTGCAGATGAATCCGGTTGTACGGCCGCTTATTACAGTTGTGGAGAAGGAAAATAAAAAATTTGTTTCTGCTGAAATTCCCGGAATAGATTTGGCAGACAGACCTTGCTATTATCAAGGACGTGGAAGGTTGAAGGGGTCCTATACCCGTATTGGGGATAGTGATGAACCGATGACAGAATACGAAATATATAGTTATGAAGCATATAGAAGAAAATATCAAGACGATATCCGTGAGGTTCCGAGAGTAACAGTAATGTCATTGGATCAGGAAGAACTGAATCGTTATGTTGAACTGTTAAAGAGAGGAAAACAAAGATTAGCAACACTTGATAATGAAAGTATTTATGAACTTATGAGCATAAAGCGAGGAGAGAAAGTAACGCTTAGTGCGACTTTGCTTTTTAGTCCATATCCACAGGCATATTTTCCACAATTGTGTATTACGGCAATTGTAATTCCTGGGAGAACAATAGGAAGTCTTGGCGACATGGGGGAAAGATTCTCGGATAATCAGAGAATAGAAGGAACAATTCCGGAAATGTTGGATGAGGCATTATTATTTGTGAAACGCAATATGCGGACAAAGACAATTATAAGTCCGACAACCGGACGAAGAACTGACAGAACAGACTATCCAATAACAGCGGTTAGAGAAGCTATTATAAATGCATTAGTACATCGTGATTATAGTATTCATACAGAAGGAATGCCGATTCAACTTATAATGTTTGAAGACAGGATTGAAATACATAATCCAGGTGGATTATATGGAAGAATCACTATTGACCAATTAGGAAAAATTCAACCGGATACAAGAAATCCGGTACTAGCATCGGCACTTGAAACATTGGGAATAACAGAAAACAGGTATTCAGGAATTCCAACAATCCGGATGGAAATGGAGAAATATAACTTAAGACAGCCAGAATTCTTGGATGAAAGAGGAAGTTTTATTGTAAAACTATATAAAGAATCAAAGAATGATTATGAAGATATGTCAAATGATGAAGAAACAAATAATTTAATAGTATTTTGTAAAACACCGCGTACAAGAAAGGAAATTTGTGATTATCTAGGGTTAAATTCTGTTACTTATGCTATACAGACGTATGTAAATCCATTAGTAGAAGCTGGCGTAATTAAGTTGAGTATTCCAGATAAGCCAAAGAGTCCAAAACAGTTATATTATAGCGTAGAAAGAGAAGAATGAGAGAGGAACAAGGATGAACATACAAATATTCGGAATCAAGAAAAGCTTCGACAGCAAAAAAGCAGAACGCTTTTTCAAAGAGCGCGGAATTAAATACCAGTTCGTAGATATGAAAGAAAAAGGTCTGAGTAAAGGTGAATTCAATTCGGTATGCCAGGCTGTCGGAGGATATGAAAAACTGATCGATCAGGAGTGCAAGGATAAAGATCTGCTTGCGTTGATTACTTATCTTGCAGAGGAAGATAAAGCAGAAAAGATTTTGGAAAATCAAAAGATGATCAAGACACCGATTGTTCGTAATGGAAAGCAGGCAACGGTAGGATATCGGCCGGATGTGTGGAAGAATTGGAAATAGATGCATATGGAGAGTGCGAGAAGATGACATATTACAACCGAGAAGACCAATTCCTGCGACAACGCTTGCAGAAAGAAATCCCGATTTTACGGGCATTAATACAAAATCTATATGAAGAACTGGACAGAAAACTCCATTTGAATGGTGCAAAAGTGCCGATAACATTTGGATATGACACGGACACACTGGGATCTTACACTAGACGAAGTGCACATGAAAAAGAGCATTTTCATTTTTCGCTGTTGTTTATTGCATATGGTGTGAAGAATCCGCTGTCCAAAGAGGATCGCATAGATTTATTCAAACACGAATACGCCCATTACATGCAGTACAATATGCAGATTCCCGAAAAGTATAAATGGCAGGCGGGAACACACGGAAGTGCGTGGAAATACTGCTGTTCTCTAATCGGAGCGGCGCCGACGCCGTATTATAAGGCGGGCGAAGCGCTTATGAATCATGACTACGATAAAGTATTAAAGAACAGGATTCATGATAAGTCCGTGCCGGTCCGGGATACTTATCAGCAACTGAAGACTGCACAGAAGAAAAAAGATGAAGTGGTTCAGTATAAGCTTGGCGATGCAGTGACACATCCGAAATTCGGACATGGAATTGTGGAGAAGATTAATCAGAGATCTGGCGGGGTGCATTTACATATCCGGTTTGATGGGGAAGTGAAGTGTATCGATCAGAAATGGCTGTCGCGGAAGAAGTATATGTGAAAAGATTCAGTAAAAACAAATAAGCAAGGTAGTGAAGTATCTGAAGAGGATAAACGTACACGAAGAACGCTAGAAGATGAGGTGACATTTTTCGTGTGCGTAAATTTGTATGTTGACATACTATCAAAGTGATACTATCATAAAGATAATAATATAGGACGAAAAAAGAAAGAGGTAGTAATCATGCGGAAAAAATCAGAAATGCAAAAGGCTAACGAGGAATTTGTAAAGACTTACGATGATTCAAAATATCCAAAACCATCCGTGACTGCAGATATCGTTATTTTCGGTATGTTTGATAGAGAAGAAGATAATTATAGAAAAATAGCCGAGAAAGAGTTAAAGGTACTTTTAATCCAGAGAGGTGCGGCACCATATGAAGGCTGTTATGCCCTTCCGGGCGGATTTGTTGGTCCGAAGGAAACCATCGGCGAAGCCGCAGAACGTGAATTAAAAGAAGAGACAAACTGCAACTGTAATTTCCTGGAGCAGTTCGGTACCTACAGCAATCCAGACCGTGATCCGAGAAGATGGGTGATCAGCAATGGATACATGGCACTTGTCA
>OINJ01000301.1_pt1 | contig 10595 bp, 13 predicted proteins | sample 1585101 | NCBI WGS metagenome assembly OINJ01 (sample SAMN02674698, study PRJEB24791) | human gut metagenome, SKBSTL036 | isolation source: stool | host: Homo sapiens | place: USA | reverse complement strand
GAGGTAGCCGCCATGAAGCACATACCCTATCGACAAAATCCGACGGTCATTGACATATCAAAAAAAGCCCGACCACCGCCGGGAACCTCTCTACCCTTGACTATGAACTGTCTAATCATCTAAATACTGCTTACAATACCTATACGCCTGTCCGGGCTTTTCGGACAGGCGTATTTTGCTGCTCAAAAAATTTTTTGAAAAAATTTCAAAAAATCTTCGGCGTTTTTCAAAAACGCCGTATTGCCCCGCGAAAAGGGGGAAGCACCACCAACTTTCCAACGAGAAAGGAGGTGAGAATGTGGAACCTAATAGCAGGGAGTTTTACAAACAATGTGCTTTTCAGAAGTTTCAACACCATTTCTTCTGCACTAGCTTTTATATTATTCATCAGTCTAACCCACTTCGTCCGATTCTGTACCTTTAATTCTTCAGTTACGCCCTGTTTTTCTGCCATCTGTTCCATAAGCATTTCCACCTGCTCTCTGCTCTCCTGATCAATTTGATTCAGGTGTTCCGTCAGCTTTCCAGTCAACAACAAATATTGATATTTTGCTAATCTGTGTTCCTTCAGAAACTGTTTCCTCAGCATTCCATATTTCCCATATATCGGTTCTTCTTCATTCAATACCAAATCTGGCAAATAATAATCTCCATGCAAAGTATAGCTTAATCCGTTCTTTTCATCATAAATGTGTGTTTCCATAATCTTATCTCTCCATTTCTCTGTTTTTTGATTTAGTTTTCTTACGCTGCTGATTCTCCATCTCGCTTTTTTTCATTCCCCATGCCAATCTTTCATGAATATTTCCCTTCGGCATTTGTTCCATCCGTCGCTTTTCTTCCAGGACTTTCTCGTTTTGAATATCCTGCTGTACTGCTGTATCTACAGTTTCTATTCCAAGAACACGCACAACACGATCATACCTATCAGAAACACCTTGTAATATATCTTTTTCTTCTGACAATTTCTGATTATCTTTACGTATATCATCCAGTTCTCTCTGAATAGCATTATATTTTTGTTTCACCTTTTGATATTTTCTCTTCCAACCTTCCACCTCTTTCGTAAGTTCTTTAACCTGAGCCGCCATTACAGCAACCTTATTCTTTATTTGAAGAAACAGTGGTTTAATTTTTTTATCTCGATAGGTTACTGCCCGTTCTAGCGTGCCCGCCTCCGGCAGTAACATTTTAACCGTTCCATATTCTTTGATTTCTTTGCTCACACTATCCATAATCGGTTGTAGCTGTTCTCTGCGATCTTCCAGGCTTTTTAGTTCTTTTTCTGCGCTCCCTGCCTTTTGTTCTGCTTCTTGCTTCGCCTTGATTGCCTGTTCCTTATCGTCTTTTAAATTCTGGATATCTGCTCTGGATTCTGCAATTTGTGCTGTTAATTCTTCTTTTTCAGCAGTTAGATGCTCTTTCTCCTGCTCCAATTCCTGTACTTCCTTTTTCCGTTCTTTTTTCTTGAAGTTATAGACATCCAGATGTTCCTCATGAGTACCTTTCTGTTCCCATTCAATTCCATACTGCTTTGCAGTCTCTGCCAGAACTTCTTTTTCATGATTTATCCACTGATTCAGTTCCGTATCATGCTTATTTCCACCTTGAAATCCAAGACTTTTTAATGCCTGTTTCAGTGAAACTCTGGTATCCATTCCTTTTCCTTTCCAGTCCGTCACATAAGGAATAAAATCAATATGGAGATGTGGAGTAGCCTCATCCTGATGCAGATAGCAACTAAATACCCGAAGTGTCGGATTCCGTTTCTGGAAATCTTTTACATACTCATCCAGTACGTTTACAGCCAGATCTCCTGCTTCTGTTCCAACAGCCATATCTTCTCGGTTTCCAATCTGGAAAATCACTTCATGGAACAACTTTTCCTGTTTTCCTTGGCGAATCTTTTCATAATAATTTGTAATCTGCCGATCTTTTCTTTTCCCGACATTATACCGTTCTACAGCTTCATCAAACAGCTCTTTATAGACTTCTTTCAGATTCTCATTCCGGTAACAAATATTTAATTGCACTCTGTCTGGATCAACATTTTCTGCTATAAAATCTCGTCTGTTATGAGCCAGAGACCCTGTCCCGATCATACCACTGATTGTTCGTTTCATCGTCATATTCCTCACCCCGCTTTCTAAAACCAGTGCCAGACATGGCACATAAATTTGTATCTTTGCCAGCTATAGTATAAAAAGAAATATTCGCCGGATACGGCGGTTTTGTTACTTTTGTCAAAAGTAACGCAAAAGCACTTTCGACAGCCGTACCGTCCATCAAAAGTACCCTTGCGCCCTCCGGGGGTACAGAGACCTTTACTCCGGTATCCTTGCCCGAATATATTCCAAATCACCACAATACGGTGTCCCTACAAGATACCATTCTCTTGCAGGATTCATTTCCATTCTGGTCTGAACCCATTCATCATCAAGCAACACTTCCAGGCATTCTCCACAGTGAAATCCTGTATCAATCCATAGATCTGATGATAATAATCCATATCTTTTGTTATAACTGTTATATCCTAATCTTCCTTCTCTCATTGTGCCAATCTCCTTTCATCTACCGTTTCCGCAGGGGCGCCCTGAATCAGGGCTCCCTTTTGAAAATTCTCTTCTACGCCAGTCAACTCCCGACTACACCTTACCAACATTCTCCTTGTCTGCTATCTACAGGTGCGTGACACGCTCCTGTAATAAAGTGTTCAGAAAGAACCTTTACCATCGAAAGTTCTCCGGTATTCCCCGTCTGTCCAGATATTCCTTCCGGAACTTTTCTCTTTCTTCTTCCGTTGGTGCTGTTTTGGATTTGCTGTATACTTCACGATTCACCATTGCATCCAGTTTTTTCTCCAATCCCAACCGTATTATTTCTTCACCATCGTAGTTATCCATCAAAAAATATTGCAAGAGCTGAAAGAATAACTCGTATGGAATCTGTACACTTTTATTTTGCATCTATTCTCCTTTCAAGGTAGCAAGATCCCCTCTTCTTAAGAAATGGTAATCTTGCCATCTTCCATTTTTATTCTGGCAACATCCAATACCATTGCTTTCCACGTTTTACGGAATCAATTTCAAGTTCCCGTTTGGCGTTCCATAGCGTTTTACTTTTGATTCCTCTGGCTTCTGCTTCTTCTGCAATTTTCTTCTGAGTCATTCCTCCATTTGCCAGTATCTCAAGGAGAAATTCTTTTGCTTTCCGACTTTTCTGTCCTCTTCCGTCTCCATTAAGAAGTTCATCGGCACTGATATCATATTCTCCAATCCATTCAAACCCATTATTCTTATCCAGTCTGAATGCAATGGACGTTCCTTCCGGTGCAAGAGAACTCTTCGTATGACATACCACTCTTACTTCCGGTTCATCTTTCACTCGCCCGACAATCAGAACACTTCTTGCAGCAGCCTGAAAATCAATGGAGCCAAGTCCTCGATAAGAAGATTTGCCGTTGCTGTTTTTGTTCATATGACCGATTAAAATAACTGCACAGTGATATTTTTCTGACAGCACTGCGATACGCTTCATCAGTGGTCTGATCTCATTTGCCCTGTGCATATCTACAGCAGCCCCCAGAAAGCCCTGTATCGGGTCTAAAACTACAAGGCGTGCTTTTGTCTTTATGATAGCTTCTTCTAATCTGGCATCCATCATAGTCAACGCCTGATCGTTATCATCAATTACCATCACTCTGGAACAGTCTGCACCTGCTGAAAGAAGTCGAGGCTTAATGGTATCGCCCAATCCATCCTCTGCAGTCTGATAAATTACATTTACCGGCTCCAGATCCATTGTTTTTTCCTCCAAGGCTGGTTCATCACTGCCCGATGGTAATACTGCCTCGCCTTTTGTCAGCTTTGCAATAATCTGCAGCACCATTGTGGTCTTGCCCTCACCGGGATCTCCCTGCACGATCGTAACTTTCCCAAAGGGAATAAAGGGATAAAGCAGCCAATCTATTTTTTCTACCTCTACCTGTTCCATATTTATCAGTTTTAAATTCGGTTCATCTCTTCTGTTATCCAAAATTACCTCCATTTTCTGTTGAAAGAAAGTGGAGACTTTGGTAGAATAACCGTAGTATTTGATTTGGATTTTCTACCAAGTCTCCGCCTTTAGGTGTTTGCCGACACTTAAAGGCTTTTATTTTTCATCTTCCAATATCTCTGTTTTAAAATCACTTGCAGTCCAAGCTGCTAAACAACCATTACCAGTGATTTCAATTACCTGTTTCGTTAATGCCCGGCAGTCTGCCAGTACCTCATATAAATCCTCTGTTTCCAAATGATCCAGACGTTCCCACAATCTCCGTATTTCAAGGCTTAACCGATCACTTTGATATTTACCAACCGCAATCTTTACTTCCTGATGTAGTACAGACTGAATGAAATATTTTCCTTTCGGCAGTCCACTCACTTTAATGCGCGCTTCTAATTCTCTGCGTTCCTCAGGTGTCATCCGAAAACAAACTGTCTGATTGCGTTTTCTATCTTTATCTAATCCACTCATTACAAATCCTCCCTATATTCACTGTCTAGCCGTTCAGCCAGTTTTGTCTGCTTGTTTGGATAAAGATGTGCGTAGGTATTCAGCGTAGTTTCCACCTTTTCATGCCCGAGCCGATTTGCAATCTCCAGCGGTGAAAATCCCAGTTCAATCAGCATACTTGCATGAGAATGCCTCAAATCGTGTACTCTTATCCGTTTTACGCCACTTTCTTTAATTCCTCGCTGCATTTCATGCTCCAGATAATATTTTGTAATGGGAAACAGCCTGTCGTTCTCCTGCAAATCATATAAACTATCCATATAATCTTTGATATCTGCAGCCAGAAACTCCGGAATGGTAATCACTCTCTTGCTCTTCGGTGTCTTTGGTGGAGTGATTACATCTTTCTTGCCAAGACGTTGATATGATTTTGTGATAGAAATTGTTCTCTTTTCAAGATCTATATCTTTCGGATTCAGAGCCAGAAGCTCTCCCATACGCATCCCCGTCCAGTACAAGGTCATAAATGCCATATAAGAAAGTCTTTTGTTCATGACACTGTCGATAAACTTCCTAAATTCCTCTCCTGTCCAGAAATCCATTTCTTCTGCCTTGCTCTTACCCATACTTCCGGCTTTTACACAGGGATTACTTTTCAAATCGTAATATCGAACCGCATAATTAAAGATTGCACTCAACTGGTTATTGATTGTTTTCAGATAAGTGGGTGAATACCCCATTTTAATCAATTCATTCTGCCATTGACGGATGTCAGCTGCAGTAATGTCATTTACCCGCTTATCCCCGAAATACGGGAGAATTTTCAGCTCCACGATATACTTTTTCGTTCTCATGGTATGCTCCCGCAGGCGAGTCTCCATATCTGCACAATACATCTTCCAAAAATCCTCAAACTTCATATCAAAGTCCGCTTTTTGCGTAATGAGGAAATTTCTAAGCCATTCCTCCGCCTCTCTTTTAGTCGCAAAACCTCTTTTGGTGGATTTCCGGCGTTTCCCCTGCCAATCCGTATAACGATACTGAATCAACCATTTCCCTGTTTTCTTGTCTTTTTCCGCTTTCATTCGACCACCTCCTACACGCTGAAACCATACCAGCGTTTTTCAAAATAGCGTCTGGGAACTTTGCCCGCAATCACCAGAAATCCCTCTTTTTCCAGTTCCTGATTCAGCTTACGAATCAACTTGTAAGCATGACCTACAGAAACACCCAGCATTTCTGCGAGTTCATTTGCAGTAATATAAATCTTGTTGTTTTCTGCCATATATGCATCCTCCTTTTCTTTTTATAGCGATATCGCTACATTTTATATTCCCATTATATGTAGCGACTCCGCTATTGTCAAGTATTTTGAAATGCTAGTAGAAAAATTTTTTCAAACATGGTATAATGTAGCCATCTCGATACATGGAGGACGATAAGAATGACCATAGGAGAAAAAATCAAATACTGCAGAAAGCAAATCGGAATCACGCAAGATAAACTGGCTGAGCTGACCGGTATCCATCCAGTTTCTATCCGAAAATACGAAACCAATAAAATGCAGCCACAACCTCCTCAGTTAGAGAAGATTGCAGCCGCACTCGGTGTCAGTTATAATGCTTTGAATGGCAGTGACACTGCCGGACTTCGTCTGGAAACAGTCGGTGATCTGATGGGCGTACTTATGGTCCTTTGTAATTCCGGCATCCTCCAGATCAGCGGAGAGCGTGGAGAAGACAAGATGTTAAAGGACGATACTGTATCTATCCATCTGAATCCGATTCTTTCTTCTTATCTCGAAATCGGATATACCAACAGAGGGAAAGCACATACTCTGGCATTACAGGATGCTTTGTTGAATATCAGAAGTTACAAGGTATTCAATGACCTGTTAAAATGGGAAAAAATGAACTTTATCTACCAGAGTGCTTTGAAATCTGCTGGGAATAATCCGCATGATGCTACTAAGGCTGCGATTGAAGAAATTGTAGAGACAAAAGAAAAAGTGGAATTGGAATTACAGAAAAGTCAGATATTGCTTGATACTTCTGACGAGGTTAAAGTAAAAGTAAATTCAGACTACTTTAATAACTAAATCTATAAACACAGATTCAGAAAGAAGATTTTCTATGGGAAATAGAACCGACAAACCAAAACAAACAGCTCAGCAACTAATTGCAAAGATGAAAAACGAAAAAGGTATTAGTTTTAAACATACCTCTGAAAGCGATGCAGAAAACTACTTGGCAAATATTAATAATTATCTCCGAACAGCCGCATACCGAAAAAACTATCAAAAACATACAAAAGGTATCAATAACGGCAAATACATCTGTTTAGACTTTGCATATTTGCAAGAATTATCTACTATTGATATGCATTTTCGTTTTATTGTTTCAAAAATGTGCTTGGACATTGAGCACGACTTGAAAGTTAAAATGTTAAAAGACATTGAAAGCGATCCGTCTACAGACGGTTATGATATTGTAAAATGCTTTTTAGCTCAAAACACTTATATTATTGGAAAACTCGAAGCCACCAGTTCTTCCCCCTTTACAAGTGATTTGATTCATAAATATTTTACTATTCAACGCATATATAATACAGCAAAGCAGAAAAAGGAAAATAAAATTGTTGCATATGATGATTGTCCTGCATGGGTTTTGCTAGAGATGCTTACATTTGGAGACTTTATCAAATTTTATGAATTTTATTATTCTTCCAGAAATTTTCCGAAGTTATCTACACCTGTAATAAATTTGGTTAAAAGCCTTAGAAATGGAGCTGCACACAATAATTGTATTTTGACTGATTTGGCACACGGAACTTCAAGAGCTCCTCAAGAGATAAGCCAAGAAATTTCTAAAATTATCTCTATAAATTCAAATCAGCGACAGAAGAAATTGTCATGTAGACCTATGTTGGAATTTACTTGCCTACTTTATGTATACAAATTAGTAGTATCCGATAAGGTGAGGCATCATAGAATAAAAGAACTGAAATATTTGTTCTTCAATCGAATGCCAGAGAAAAAAAGTTTCTTTAAAAGTAATGAATTAATCAAAAGCAATTACGAATTTGCATGCAAAGTTATTTCTGCGTTCTTTTGAAAAAATGCTATAATTTGTCAAGACATTTTGGCCAGGAAATATTGACAAATCGGAGCAACACGCATATAATATTTTCAGAATCATAAAAACCTATGTGTTTTTGTAAGGACGGCGTTGCGACGGCGTTCTATTTTTTTGTCTAATATTTCTTTTTTTCATAAAATCGTATATAATATATGTATTATCTCTTCATAGGATTACATACTATTCTATATCCTTAAATGAGGAGGTAAAATCATGAAAATCAATGGGGTCATAGCTATGCTCAAAAAAAAAGCACCTAAAATAATTCAAATCAATGATATTTTACAGTGGTATGACAATGGGGAATTAGAATTATCTCCGAAATATCAGCGCAATAGCGTTTGGAACGAAAAGGCAAAATCATACTTAATTGATACTATTCTTCGAGGTTTGCCTATTCCTCCAATCTTTATGCGACAAGCAATAGATGTTGCCACAAAAAAAACTTATAGAGAAATCATTGACGGCCAACAACGATTACGTGCTATTACGGAATTCGTTGATAATAAATTTTCAATTTCAAAATCTCACAATGAAGAATTTGGCGGAATGTATTATAAAGATTTAGATGAAGATGTCCAAGAGCAATTTTTAGATTATGATTTGTTTGTAGAAGTAATTAGTGAAAAAGATGATACCGTTATTTATGATATGTTTGCACGTTTAAACACGAACAATTGCGTATTAAATCGCCAAGAAATCCGAAACTCAAAATTCTGGGGCGAATTTAAAGTCGCTGCATACAATACGGCTGCAGAATATCGTGATATTTTTTACAATAACAAAATTTTTACCGACAAACAGTTTTCTAGAATGGATGATGTTGAATTAGTTTCAATGTTATTGAATATTTTTATTAATGGTATTGATTCCGATACTCCTACAAGCATAGACAGGCTTTACGGCAAATTTGATAAATCTTTTGATGATTATGAAACCATTAAGCCCAAATTTGATTTAACAATGAAGGTAATAAATTCTATCTATGAATACCTTAATGGCAACATTCATTGTTTTTCTGGAAAACAATATTTTTATACCCTTTTTGCTGCATTAGTCCATCAATTATATGGATTGCCAGTCTTAGATGCACCTCGCAAATCCGAATATTCAAGTGAACACATAAGCGAACATATGCCTTGTTTATTAGATAGACTTGCACAGTTTGAAAATCATTTTGAACGCTGTATCATAGACAAAGCTTCATGGTACGATATGTATGTTGAATTTACTGAATTTGAGAAGTTACATCGTACTAGAACAACAAATAAAACAGAAAGATTTGAACGAGTCAGGTTCTTAAGCAACTATATTGCAGGGGATTTATAATGGAAAATGACGCTTTAAAAACCTATATCCAACAATGTAATGCTTCCTTGCAACCTAATATAGCCTTATTATATGAAGCCAGTTTTTTTAAAATATATGTAAAGTTCGAACAATATCTCTCAAAAATTTTTGAAAGTTATTGTATTGGTGTTCCAAGCAGTAAGGGATACTGCCCTCAAAGGAAATTAGCTTTTACCGATGAGGAACATTTACGTGCAATTCTACGAGGTGACAAGCAATACATTGATTATATCAAAAAAATCGAAACATTAGCACCTCACATTTTTGTAAACAGCCCCTTTAACATTATTTTCAATGTAGCTGATAATAATACTCTTTTTAACCAAATGATTACCTTACGCAATTACATAGCACATGAAAGTAACGAATCAAGAACAAAATATATCAAAACGTGTTTAGGAAATGGAACATTTATTGAACCAGATAGTTATTTAACAAAAATAAATCGTAGAACCTCTAGTAGCTATTATACCATTTATATTAATAAAATAATCGAAATATCAGATTTGATTTTAGATCCCCCAATTGTCTAAATTTTACACTCAATTTGTACTCAAATCACATAACAAGAGCCCGGAAACCCGCATAAACACTGGATTTCCGAGCTCCATTTTTTTACTCAAACTCAATCGTAGCCGGCGGTTTCCCCGTACAATCATACAGTACGCGGTTTACACCTTTTACCTCATTGACAATTCGGCTTGTGACTTTTCCAAGTACTTCCCACGGAAGTTCTGCGGATTCTGCGGTCATGAAGTCGGATGTGAGGACGGCACGAAGTGCGATGGCATAGTCATAGGTTCTGACATCGCCCATGCAGCCTACGGAACGCATATTGGTCAGAGCTGCGAAGTACTGACCGAGTGTGCGGTCGATACCTGCTTTTGCGATCTCCTCGCGGTAGATAGCGTCTGCATCCTGTACGATGCGTACCTTCTCTGCGGTTACCTCACCGATGATACGAACGCCAAGTCCCGGACCCGGGAACGGCTGACGGTATACCAGATTTTCCGGAATACCAAGCTCCAGACCGGCGCGGCGGACCTCATCTTTAAACAGCATACGCAACGGCTCGATGATCTCCTTGAAATCTACGTGTTCCGGAAGTCCGCCTACGTTGTGGTGGGACTTGATAACAGCGGATTTTCCAAGACCGGATTCAATTACATCCGGGTAAATCGTACCCTGTACGAAGTAATCTACTTTGCCAATCTTCTTTGCTTCCTCCTCAAATACGCGGATGAACTCTTCGCCGATGATCTTACGCTTGCGCTCCGGATCGGTTACACCTGCCAGCTTATCGTAGAAACGCTGCTGTGCATTGACACGGATGAAGTTCAGCTTGTACGGACCGTTCGGACCAAATACTGCCTCTACCTCGTCACCCTCGTTTTTACGAAGCAGACCGTGATCGACGAATACGCAGGTCAGCTGGTCGCCGATCGCTTTCGCCATCAGGACACCTGCTACGGAAGAGTCTACGCCGCCGGACAGAGCCAGAAGGGCACGACCATTTCCTACTTTTTTACGGATTTCTTCGATGGATTTCTCTACGAACGCATTTATCATTCAGGCAAAAGACTTTGCCTTTTCGTTTACCGCCATAGTAAA
>OINJ01000299.1_pt1 | contig 10605 bp, 5 predicted proteins | sample 1585101 | NCBI WGS metagenome assembly OINJ01 (sample SAMN02674698, study PRJEB24791) | human gut metagenome, SKBSTL036 | isolation source: stool | host: Homo sapiens | place: USA | reverse complement strand
ACGCGGACGCCGCCTGCGCCTATATTGATTCTCAGGGCGCGCCCATCGTCGTCAAGGCCGACGGTCTGGCGCTCGGCAAGGGTGTCATCGTCGCGCAGACGGTGGAGGAAGCAAAAGCCGCCGTCCGCTCCATGATCGAGGACAAGGCCTTCGGTCAGAGCGGCGCGCGCGTTGTCATCGAGGAGTTCATGGAGGGGCCCGAGGTCTCCGTTCTGAGCTTTACCGACGGCGAAACCGTTGTTCCCATGGTGTCTTCCATGGACCACAAGTGCGCGCTGGACGGCGACGAGGGCCCGAACACCGGCGGCATGGGCACGATCGCCCCAAATCCCTGCTACACGGAAAAGATCGCGGACGAGTGCATGCAGACGATCTTCCTGCCCACGATCCGCGCGATGAAGGCCGAGGGCCGCCCCTTCAAGGGCTGCCTGTACTTCGGCCTGATGCTCACAAAGGACGGCCCGAAGGTCGTGGAGTACAACTGCCGCTTCGGCGATCCCGAGACGCAGGTCGTGCTGCCGCTTCTCAAGTCCGACCTGCTCACGGTCATGCAGGCCACGACGAGCGGTACGCTCAAGGACGTTCCCGTCGAATTTTCGACCGATTCCGCCTGCTGCGTCGTCCTCGCCTCGAACGGGTACCCCAAGAAGTACGAGAGCGGCTTCCCCATCACGATGAGCGAAGAGGCCGCTGCGCACACCTACGTCGCGGGCGCGAAGAAAGACGGAGACAGGCTCCTGACCGCGGGCGGCCGCGTGCTCGGCGTTACCGCCGTCGCCCCCACGCTCGAGGAGGCCGTGAAGGAGGCCTACCGTTTATCGTCCGAGGTCGATTTTGCCAACAAATACTGCCGCAGCGACATTGGCCGCCGAGCCCTCGCCGCGCAAAAGGAGAGAGAGTAAATGGTCTATCGCGTCTGTGTTGAAAAAAAGCCCGGCCTTGCGCCCGAGTGCGCGAGCCTTCTTTCCGACTGCCGCTCGTTTCTGGACCTCGAGGGTCTCGAAAGCGTGCGCATCTGGAACCGCTACGACGTTGAGGGCATCGACGAGGCCCTCTTTGCCTATGCCACAAATACCGTTTTCTCCGAGCCGCAGCTTGACCTGACGAGCGGGGAGATCGACGCGAACGGCGCTGCCGCCGTCTTTGCCGTCGAGCCGCTGCCCGGCCAGTTCGACCAGCGCGCGGACAGCGCGGCGCAGTGCATCCAGCTCCTCAGCCAGGGCGAGCGCCCGCGCATCCGCACGGCGAAGGTCTACGCGCTCTACGGCACGCTCTCTGAAAAGGACGTCGAGGCCGTCAAGCACCACGTTATCAACCCTGTCGAGAGCCGCGAGGCCTCGCTTGCAAAGCCCGAGACGCTCGAAGAGAACCTCTCCGAGCCCAAGAGCGTCGCATCGGTCGACGGCTTTACCGGGATGGATGAATCGGCGCTCTCGGCGCTTCTTTCGTCCATGGGCCTTGCGATGGACTTAGACGACCTCAAGACCTTGCAGGCCTATTTCCGCGACGAAGAGCACCGCGACCCTACCGTGACCGAGGTGCGCGTCGTCGACACCTACTGGTCCGATCACTGCCGCCACACGACGTTCTCTACGCATTTGGACGAGGTCAGCATCGAGAATCCCGCCGTCAAGGATGCGTATGACCGCTACCTCGCCGCGCGCGAGGAGGTCTACGGCCTCGAGAAGGCTGCCAAGTGCCCCCAGACACTCATGGACATCGCGACCATCGGCACCAAGACGCTCAAGAAACGCGGCCTTCTCCCCGAGCTCGACGAGAGCGAGGAGATCAACGCCTGCTCCATTAAGGTGAAGGCGCTCGTGAACGGCCACTACGAGGACTGGCTGCTCATGTTCAAGAACGAGACCCATAACCACCCGACCGAGATCGAGCCGTTCGGCGGCGCGGCCACCTGCATCGGCGGTGCCATCCGTGATCCCCTGTCCGGCCGCAGCTATGTCTATCAGGCTATGCGCGTCACCGGCGCAGGCGACCCCCTCAAGCCCGTCAGCGAGACCCTGCCCGGCAAGCTGCCCCAGCGCAAGCTGGTGACCACCGCTGCCGCCGGTTATTCCTCCTACGGCAACCAGATCGGCCTTGCCACCGGTCAGGTGGATGAGATTTATCACCCCGGCTATGTGGCAAAGCGGATGGAGATCGGCGCTGTTGTGGGCGCAACTCCCGCTTCCCACGTCCGCCGCGAATGCCCCGCTCCCGGCGACGTCATCGTCCTGCTGGGCGGCCGCACCGGCCGCGACGGCATCGGCGGTGCCACCGGTTCCTCCAAGGCCCACAAGCTGGACAGCCTCGAGCACTGCGGTGCTGAAGTCCAGAAGGGCAACGCCCCCATCGAGCGCAAGCTGCAGCGCCTGTTCCGCCGCGAGGACGCCTGCAAGATGATCAAGCGCTGCAACGACTTCGGTGCCGGCGGCGTCTCTGTCGCCATCGGCGAGCTGGCCGACGGCCTGTATATCGACCTGAACAAGGTCACCAAGAAGTATGACGGCCTCGACGGCACCGAGCTGGCCATCAGCGAGAGCCAGGAGCGTATGGCCGTGGCTCTGGCCCCTGAGGACGTGGACAAGTTCATCGCCATCGCCACCGAGGAGAACCTTGAGGCCACCCCCGTGGCAAAGGTCACCGAGGAAAAGCGCCTGAACATGGTGTGGAACGGCAAGTCCATCGTCAACATCAGCCGCGAGTTCCTGAACTCCAACGGCGCTGAGAAGCATCAGAACGTCCACATCGAGAAGGGGACTGTCTGGCAGCCCCAGTGGGCAGGCGTGACCTTCGAGCAGAAGATGAAGAACATGGTGGGCGATCTGAACGTCTGCAGCAAGAAGGGCCTTTCTGAGCGATTCGACTCCACCATCGGCGCGGCCACCGTGCTGATGCCCTTCGGCGGCGCATGCCAGCTGACCCCCCAGAACGCCATGGTCGCAAAGCTGCCCGTGGACGGCGAGACCAACACCTGCTCCGGCATGGCATGGGGCTACAACCCCTACCTCATGAGCGCCAACCAGTATGTGGGCGCACGGATGGCCGTCGTCGAGAGTGTGACCAAGCTGGTGGCCTCCGGCTTCCGCTATGAGGACGCCTACCTGACCTTCCAGGAGTATTTCGAGCGCCTTGGCACTTCCCCGGAGCGCTGGGGCAAGCCGCTGGCCGCTCTGCTGGGCGCACTGGACGCGCAGATCGGCCTCGGCATCGCCTCCATCGGCGGTAAGGACAGCATGTCCGGCTCCTTCGAGCAGCTGGATGTGCCTCCCACGCTGGTGTCCTTCGCAACCGCCATCGGCAAGGCCGGACGCGTTGTCTCCACCGAGTTCAAGAAGCCGGAGAGCACCGTCGTCCTCATCCGGCCCATCCTGGACCCCGTCACCGGCTGCCCCAACTTCTTCTCCCTGAAGGCCAACTATAAGAAAGTTGAGCAGATGATGGAAGATGGCATGGTGGCCGCTGCTTCCTCTGTGGGCTATGGCGGTCTGGCCGAGGCTCTCTTCAAGATGGGTCTGGGCAACCGCATCGGCTTCAAGATGATGACCAACATGACCACCGCCGAGATGTTTGCCCCCATGTACGGCTCCATCGTGCTGGAGATGGTCTCTGACGCCCCGGCCGGTGAGCTGCTGGGCGAGACCACCGCAGACTACACCTTCGAGTGCTGCGGCGACAAGCTGGATATGGCCCAGCTGCAGGAGATCTGGGAGAGCAAGCTTGAGCCCGTCTATCCCTACCGCAAGGCCGGCCCCGCCGTCGAGAAGATCAACGGCAGCCTGACCGCCCCCGCTGCGCCCAAGATCGGCGTGGCAAAGCCGAAGGTCATCATCCCGGTCTTCCCGGGCACCAACTGCGAGTACGACACCGCCCACGCCTTTGCCCGCGCCGGTGCGGACCCCGAGGTGCTGGTCATCCGCAACCTGACCCCCGCTGACGTCACCGCCAGCTGCGAGGCACTGGTCAAGGCCATCAACGAGAGCCAGATCGTCATGCTGCCCGGCGGCTTCTCCGGCGGCGACGAGCCGGACGGCAGCGCAAAGTTCATCGCCTCCTTCTTCCGCAATCCTGCGGTCACTGAGGCAGTCCGCGACCTGCTGCAGCACCGGGATGGTCTGATGCTGGGCATCTGCAACGGCTTCCAGGCCCTCATCAAGCTGGGTCTGGCCGCTTACGGCGACATCCGCCCCATCACGGCCTGCGACCCGACCCTGACCTTCAACACCATCGGCCGCCACCAGAGTATGCTGGTGCGCACCCGTATCGCTTCCACCGGCAGCCCCTGGCTGTCCAAGTGCAGCGTGGGCGACCAGCACACCGTGGCCATCAGCCATGGTGAGGGCCGCTTCGTGGCACCTCAGAGCGTGCTGGACACCCTCATCGCCAACGGCCAGATCGCGACCCAGTACGTCGATCAGGACGGCAGCCCCAGCATGGACATGAAGTACAACCCCAACGGCTCCGTCCTCGCCATCGAGGGCATCACCAGCCCGGATGGCCGTGTCTTCGGCAAGATGGGCCATTCGGAGCGCAGCGGCGAGTACCTGTACAAGAACGTCACCGGCGACAAGTACCAGCCTATTTTCGAGGGCGGCGTGGACTATTTCAAGATTTGATGGTAGAATAGGAGAAAACCTCTCCGTCATTGCTTCGCAATGCCACCTCCCTCAGAGAGGGAGGCTGAAAGGCCCCCTCACCGAGGGGGCTGTCGCCGGAAGGCGACTGGGGGAGTCATTTTCAGGAGGAAACAACCAATGTCTCAGCATGACCGTTATATCAGCCCCTTTTCCACCCGTTATGCCTCCGATGAGATGCAGTACATCTTCTCGGACGACAACAAGTTCCGCACCTGGCGCCGCCTGTGGGTGGCCCTGGCCCGGGCCGAGATGAAGCAGGGCCTGACCAATATCACCCCCGAGATGGTGGCCGAGCTGGAAGCTCATGTGGACGACATCAACTATGAAGTCGCCATCGAGCGGGAGAAGCTGGTGCGCCACGACGTCATGAGCCATGTCTACGCCTACGGCCAGCAGTGTCCCAAGGCGGCAGGCATCATCCATCTGGGTGCCACCAGCTGCTATGTCGGCGACAACACCGACATCATCGTGATGCGTCAGGGCCTCGAGCTGGTGCGCAAGAAGCTCATCGGCGTGCTGGCAAAGCTGGCAAAGTTCGCCGAGGAGTACAAGGATATGCCCTGCATGGCCTACACCCACTGCCAGCCCGCCCAGCCCACCACCGTGGGCAAGCGCGCCACCCTGTGGGCCAACGAGCTGGTGATGGACCTCAGCGAGATCGACCACCGTCTGGCTACCCTGCAGCTGCGCGGCGTCAAGGGTACCACCGGCACCCAAGCTTCCTTTATGGAGCTGTTCAAAGGCGACGCCGATAAGATCCGCGCCGTGGATGCTTCTATCGCTGAGGAGATGGGCTTCGACAGCGAGGCCGTCATCCCGGTGTCCGGCCAGACCTACAGCCGCAAGGTGGACGCCTTCATCCTCAACGCACTGGCCGGCATCGGCCAGAGCTGCATGAAGTTCGCCACCGATCTGCGCCTGCTGGCCAACTTCAAGGAGATGGAAGAGCCCTTTGAGAAGAACCAGATCGGTTCCTCCGCCATGCCCTACAAGCGCAACCCCATGCGCTGCGAGCGCATCTGCGCTTTGAGCCGCTACCTGATGGTGGATGTGCTCAACCCCAGCTTCACCACCGGCACGCAGTGGTTCGAGCGCACGCTGGACGACAGCGCCAACAAGCGCGTTGCCATGGCTGAGGGCTTCCTTGCCACCGACGCCATCCTGAACATCATGCTCAACGTCACCGACGGCCTCGTGGTCTACCCGAAGGTCGTGCGCAGCCGCCTGATGGCCGAGCTGCCCTTCATGGCCAGCGAGAACATCATGATGCAGGCCGTGGAGAAGGGCGGCAACCGTCAGGAACTCCACGAGCGTCTGCGCCAGCACGCCATCGCCGCCGGCAAGCAGGTCAAGGAAGAAGGTCTGCCCAACGACATGGTGGACCGCATCGCCGCCGACCCGGCCTTTGGTCTGACCAAGGAAGAGATCACGGCGGGCCTTGTGCCGGAGAACTTTGTGGGCCGCGCTCCCCAGCAGGTGGAGGAGTTCATTGCTCACATCCTCAAGCCCATCTTTGACGCCAACCCGGATGCTGTGGAACAGCACGCAAACCTGAGCGTCTAAACGTGATTTTACAGGAAAAGAGGCTGTTGCCGCAGGCAACGGCCTCTTTTCTGCACACAGAAGGAGTTTTCATGCGACTCGATAAATATTTAGCCGAGACGGCCCAATGCACCCGGAGCGAGGCAAAGGCACTGCTGGCGAAAGGCCGCGTCACGGTCAACGGCGCGGTCTGCAGGAAAGGGGACACCCAGCTGAAAGAGGCGGACGCTGTGGCGGTGGACGGCAAGGCGCTGGCCTACCGGCAGTTCGTCTACCTTATGCTCAACAAGCCCGAGGGCGTCGTCAGCGCCTCCACCGACAAGCGGGACACGACAGTCGTGGATCTGGTGGGGGATGCCTATCCCCGGCGGGAGCTGTTCCCGGCGGGGCGGCTGGACAAGACCAGCACCGGTTTCGTCCTGCTGACGGACGACGGCGGCTTTGCCCACGACATCCTCGCGCCTAAGCGCCATGTCTCCAAGACCTACACCGTCGTCATCGACACCCCGCTGACGGAAGAGATGAAGGCCGGCTTTGCCGCAGGCGTCACCCTTGCCGACGGCACGGCCCTTTCGCCGGCGGAAGTGTCCGCCCTCACCCCCGACGGGCTGACGGTCCGCGTCCTGCTCAGGCAGGGCGTGTATCATCAGATCAAGCGGATGTTCGGCGTCTACGGTGCGGGCGTCAACGCCCTGCACCGGGACGCCATCGGCGGGCTTGCGCTGGACGAGAGCCTTGCCCCGGGCCAGTGGCGGGAGCTGACAGCTGACGAGGTGGCGAAAATTACCACGGGGTAAAGGACTGCTTTTCACCCGGTTTTCAAAAAAGTATCACATTTTACCGGTAAAATAGCCCTCAGAACCACGCAGAAAGGCCCTTTTTGGCCCGAAAATGACCCCGAAAGATAATTTCAACAAGAAAGAAGAATTTTTTTTGGTGAAATATGTTGCAAAAGTAAATTCTTTTGTGTAAAATATAAAATGTAATGCGGCGAAATTGTTAAAAATCACAATCCCGCCCACCTGCGGTTTGCACAAGAGAGGAAAAGGGGTATCCATTTATGGCCAATAGAGTATTTCAGAGCGTGATCTACCAGATGAAGGACGCGATCGACCGCGTGGTCGGCGTGGTGGATGAGACCGGCGCTGTCATCTCCTGCTCGGAGCTGAATCTGATCGGCGAGGTGCGCGAGGGCTTTATGGCAGAGCGTCTGACGGCCGGTGACCGCTTCGTGCGGGATGGCTACACCTACCAGCAGTTCTCCAGCGCAAAGCATAACGATTATGCCGTTTTTGTGGAAGGTGCGGACGAGACTGCGGGCCAGTTTGCCGCCGTGCTGTCCATCAGCCTGCAGAGCATCAAGCAGTATCACGACGAGAAGTTCGACAAGGCCAACTTTATCAAGAACGTGGTGCTGGACAACATCCTGCCCGGCGACATCTACGCCAAGGCCCGTGAGCTCCACTTTGCCACAGACGTCTCCCGCGTGGTGTTCATCGTCCGCGTCACCAGCGGCGGCGACATCTCCGCTTACGACGTGGTGAGCAGCCTGTTCCCCGACAAGCAGAAGGACTTCGTCTTCAACATCAGCGAGACGGACACCGTCCTGGTCAAGGAGATCCGCAAGGGCATCGACCGCACCGATATGGAGAAGCTGGCCGCCAGCATCGTGGACACCCTGTCCGGCGAGCATTACATCAAGGCTGTCGTGGGCATCGGCACCCCCATCGCCAACGTGAAGGACCTGGCTACTTCCTTTAAGGAAGCACAGATCGCCATGGAGGTCAGCAAGGTGTTCGACACCGAGAAGCAGATCATCCGCTACGACAATCTGGGCATCGCACGTCTTATCTACCAGCTGCCCACCACGGTCTGCGAGATGTTCCTGCGCGAAGTGTTCAAGCAGGGCAGCATCGAGAGCCTGGACCAGGAGACCCTGTTCACCATCCAGCGCTTCTTCGAGAACAACCTGAACGTCTCCGAGACCAGCCGCGGTCTGTTCGTCCACCGCAACACGCTGGTGTATCGTCTGGAAAAGATCAAAAAGCTGACCGGTCTGGATCTGCGTGAGTTCGACGACGCTATCGTGTTCAAGGTAGCGCTCATGGTCAAGAAGTACCTGTCCAACAACCCGGCCAAATATTGATATTTCGTCTCAGCCGCTCCGGCTGCGGACGCCGAAACCGGCCGCTCGACCCCGATGCTGGCCGGTTTCTTTTGTAATGGTCTGGAACTTCTGTGCCAAATAAATTTTTCAGGAGCAAGATACTCATGATAGATTTTGAACATGTCACCAAGATATACAAACGGAGTGATACTCCCGCTCTGGAGGACATCGACTTCCATGTGGACGACGGCGAGTTCGTCTTTCTGGTGGGCCACTCCGGCGCCGGCAAGTCCACTCTGCTCAAGCTCATCCTCCGCGAAGAGCTGCCCACCGAGGGCCGCGTCATGGTGGACGGCAAGGACGTCGCCCGGCTGCGCCGGGGCAAAGTGCCTTTCCTTCGCCGCCAGATGGGCATCATCTTTCAGGATTTCCGCCTCATCCCCACCATGACGGTCTACGAGAATGTGGCGTTTGCCATGCATGTCACCAATATCGGCAAAAAAGACATCAAAGAGCGCGTCAACTACATGCTGGAGCTGGTGCATCTGGAAGATAAGGCAAAGGTCTACCCCGAGTTCCTCTCCGGCGGTGAGCAGCAGCGCGTGGCCGTGGCCCGCGCTCTGGCCCACAGCCCCCGCCTCGTCATCGCGGACGAGCCCACCGGCAACATCGACCCCGAGATGAGCCTTGAGATGATGGAACTGCTGGAACGTGTCAGCGAGATGGGCATCACGGTGCTTGTCGTCACCCACGAGCATGAACTGGTGCGCCGCTTCAACCGCCGCACCATCACCCTGAAGCAGGGCCGCATCATCTCTGATGTTCCGGCCAGCTTCGGCGAGGAGGTACACGCATGAAGATCTCTACGTTTGGGTTCCTCACCCGGCGCGGCGTGCGCAACCTCGGCAAGCACTGGGCCATGACCATCGCCTGCATCGCCTCCCTCAGCGTCTGCATGACCCTGAACATCTTCGCCAGCCTCATTGAAGTCAATGTGGACAGCATGGTGAGTTATCTGGGCAGCCAGAACGAGATGGTGGTCTACGTGGACCCCGAGGCCGATGACGCCACCATCCAGTCTGTGGGCAATGCCCTCAGCGGCACCGCAGGTGTGAGCCGGGTGCAGTATATGTCCAAAGAAGACGTCCTCAACCAGTACAAGGGCTATATGTCCGACTATGCCGCCCTGCTGAACGAGTTCGAGAACGACAACCCCTTTAAGGCCAATTACCGCGTCTCCCTGTCTGATCTGAGCCAGATGGAGACCATCAGCAAGCAGTTCGAGACCATCAGCGGCGTCTACAGCGTCACGGCTCCCATCGAGATGACCAAGACCTTTGTGGAGGTCCAGCAGGCTGTCACCAAGGTCGGGCGCGGTCTGGTGCTGGTGCTGATGGCTGTCAGCATCATCACGGTGGGTACCACCATCCGGCTGAGCGTCTTTGCCCGCCGCCGTGAAATCGAGATCATGAAGTATGTCGGCGCTACCAACGCCCTCGTCACCCTGCCTTTCGTCATCGAGGGCCTGACCATGGGCCTGCTCTCCGGCATCCTGACGGCAGCTGCCACCATCGGCGGCTATGCCTACATCGTTCAGCTGTCGCCCACGCTGGGCGGCCTGTGGCAGATGCTCATGGGTACGGCTCTGGTGCCGCTGGAAAATGTCTGGCCCACCATCCTGACCTACAGCCTCGCGGGTGGCGCTCTGGTGGGCGGTCTGGGCAGTATGTTCTCCATCCGAAAGCACCTGAACGTGTAAGGAGGGCCTACTGTGTACCACGACAAGCATTCCGCAGGCTTTGTCCTGCACCATCCGCCCCGCCACGCAAAGCCGTCGGGCCATTCGGCCATGATGCGCGCCGCCTGCGCCTTTCTGGCCGCCGCCTGCCTCGTGCTGAGCGTGACGGTCTACCCGGCCAGTGCGGCCACCAGCATGAGCTCGCTGCAGAACAAGCTGGACAAGATCTCTGCGTCCATCAAGCAGCATAAGACGGAGCTGAGCGACGCCAAAAAGAAGGAAGCTGCTGCCAAGGCCCTCGAGTCTGAGCTGAAGGAAAAAGTCTCGGTGCTCCAGAGCCAGATCGGCGTCCTCAAGAGCCAGATCTCCGAGGTGCAGAACAGCATCGGCGTCAAAGAGCAGGAGATCACCGCCAAGCAGAATGAGATCGCCCGGAAAGAGCAGGAGATCGCCGACCAGTGGGACGATTTCAAGAGCCACATGGCCGCGATGCAGGAGCTGCGGGACGGCGGCAGCGTCGCCATGCTCCGGGCCGTGAACGATCTGTACGAGCTTCTGACCTTCAATGAGGTCATGCAGGACAT
>OINJ01000293.1_pt1 | contig 10843 bp, 10 predicted proteins | sample 1585101 | NCBI WGS metagenome assembly OINJ01 (sample SAMN02674698, study PRJEB24791) | human gut metagenome, SKBSTL036 | isolation source: stool | host: Homo sapiens | place: USA | reverse complement strand
ATCAAGGTAAATCGTGTAGAACTTAAGAACATCATTCCGCCGGCAGCTATCCAGGATGCAATGGAGAAGCAGATGAAGGCAGAACGTGAACGCCGTGAAGCCATCTTACGTGCCGAAGGTGAGAAGAAGTCTACAATTCTTGTGGCAGAAGGTCACAAAGAGTCTGCAATTCTGGACGCCGAAGCTGAGAAGCAGGCGGCTATCCTGAAAGCAGAAGCACAGAAAGAAGCCACGATCCGTGAGGCTGAAGGTAAGGCAGAAGCCATCATGAAAGTACAGCAGGCAAATGCCGATGGAATTCGTTTCCTGAAAGAAGCAGGAGCCGATGAGGCTGTTCTTACCATGAAAAGTCTGGAAGCATTTGCAAAAGCTGCTGATGGAAAAGCAACGAAGATCATCATCCCGTCAGAGATCCAGAGCATTGCAGGTCTGGTAAAATCTGTTACAGAGATTGGCGCAGATGATAAAAAAGAAGAAAAGTAGACAAAAGACATAAGATAAAAGTCAAAGAATAAAAACGAGGTACAAAACAATGGATTTAAAAGGCAGAAATTTCCTGACACTGAAAGATTTCACACCGGAAGAGATCACATATCTGCTTGATCTTTCCGCAGAATTAAAAGAAAAAAAGAAAAAAGGAATTCCGGTTGATAAATACAGAGGAATGAATGTGGCATTGATCTTTGAAAAGACCAGTACCAGAACCCGCTGTTCTTTCGAAGTAGCTGCTCACGATATGGGTATGGGAACGACTTACCTTGATCCTTCAGGTTCACAGATCGGGAAGAAAGAAAGTATCGAAGATACAGCAAGAGTTCTCGGAAGAATGTTTGATGGAATCGAGTATCGTGGATTTGGACAGGAGATTGTGGAGGAACTGGCCAAATATGCAGGCGTTCCGGTATGGAACGGACTGACGAATGAGTATCATCCGACACAGATGCTGGCGGATATGCTGACGATCCGTGAACATTTCGGACATCTGAAAGGTATCAAACTGGTATACATGGGTGATGCAAGATACAATATGGGCAATTCCCTGATGATCGCATGTGCCAAATTAGGTATGCATTTTGTGGCATGTACGTCTAAGAACTATTTCCCGAATGAGGAACTGGTAGAGACTTGCAAAGGATATGCAAAAGAGACAGGGGCAACCATCACACTGACAGAAGATATCGAAAGCGGAACCAAAGATGCAGACGTTATCTGTACGGATGTATGGGTATCCATGGGTGAGCCGGACGAAGTATGGGAAGAACGTATCCGCGAACTGTCCCCATACAAGGTGACAAAGAAAGTAATGGAAAATGCAGGAGAACAGGCAATCTTCTTACACTGTCTGCCGGCATTCCACGATCTGAAGACAAAGATCGGTAAACAGATCCATGACAAATTCGGTCTGGACGATATGGAAGTTACAGATGAAGTATTTGAGTCTCCACAGTCAAAAGTATTTGACGAGGCAGAGAACCGTATGCATACGATCAAGGCTGTCATGGTGGCAACACTTGGTGAAAGAGAGTAGGCAAGATCAGACAGATTATGAAATCAGAAATATTACGTTTGTTAAAAGAAAGCGATACATATATTTCCGGACAGCAGTTGTGCGAACAGTTTCAGGTATCCAGAACGGCCATCTGGAAAGTGATCGACCAGCTTAAAAAAGAAGGTTATGAGATAGAGGCGGTGCGCAACAAAGGCTACCGCCTTATCGACAGTCCGGATGTTATGTCAAAAGCAGAGATTGAAAGTCTTGTAGACACAAAATGGGCAGGAAAAAATGTCGTATATTACGATGAAATTGACTCGACCAATAACCGCGCCAAAGAAGCCGGAGATAACGGGGCTGCTCACGGTACTTTATTCGTGGCAGATATGCAGGTGGCAGGAAAAGGCCGCAGAGGCCGTGTCTGGAAATCACCGTCCGGAAGCAGTATCTATATGACGATCCTGTTGTATCCGGATATTCCGCCGGTAAAGGCACCACAGCTTACGTTACTTATGGCGATCGCTGTGGCAGAAGGTATCCAGGAAGTGACCGGACTTGAGACGAAGATCAAGTGGCCGAATGATATCGTGGTGAACGGCCGGAAGATCTGCGGTATTCTGACGGAAATGAGTACGGAGATCGACTATATCAATCATGTCGTGATCGGTGCCGGAATCAATGTGAATCAGGATACATTTTCGGATGATATTAAGGCAACGGCTTCCTCACTTAAGCTGGAACTCGGAAAGAGCGTAAAGCGTTCCGAGCTGATTGCAGCAGTGATGAAGAGCTTTGAAAAATGCTATGAGATCTTCATTGAGACGGAAGATCTGTCTGGCTTACAGGAACTTTATAATTCCATGCTGGTGAACCGGGATCAGGAGGTCAAGGTCCTGGAACCAGGAAATGAATATAAAGCGCACGCCATCGGCATCAATCAGACTGGAGAACTGATTGTAAGAATGCCGGATGGGAAAGAAAAAGAAATCTATGCCGGAGAGGTATCAGTTAGAGGTGTTTATGGGTATGTATGATGAAAAAGTGGTGCTTTGCGGCGCCAATTCATATGAAGAAAAATATTATCTGAATCCGGATTTTGAACAGCTCCCGGATGATGTAAAGAATGAACTGAAGATCATGTGCGTGTTGTATGTGCATGATGTAGGAGGAATCCTGACGCTGGTATTTGAAGAGAACGGGGAATTATGCTTTGAAGTAACCTCCGATGATTTTGACCCGATGTTCGATGACATCGGAAGCCAGCTTAAGATCAAGCAGCTGCAGAGAGACAAGCAGGATCTTCTGCAGGCATTGCAGTTATATTATAAAGTATTCTTCCTGGGTGAAGAGATAAACAGCGAAGAGTAACTATAAGGAAACAGACAAAACAGGAGGAGAAAGATGCTTCTTGTAATCGATGTAGGAAATACGAACATTACACTCGGAGTGTTTAACAAAGACGAATTATTTGGCACATTCCGTATGAAGACAAAGCAGCCGAGAACATCGGATGAATATGGAATTACTTTACAGGAACTGGTAGAAAGACACGGGATCGAAAGCTCGAAGATCAATGCAGTGATCCTTGCATCCGTAGTGCCGGATGTGATGCATTCACTCGGCAGTGCGATTATCAAATATTTCGGCGTAAAGCCGGTGGTTGTATCTGCAGGAATTAAGACGGGAATCCGTATCGTCACGGAGAACCCGAGACAGGTCGGCCCGGACCGTATCGTAGATGCAGTCGGTGCTTACACCTTATATGGTGGACCGGCGATCGTGGTAGACTTCGGAACGGCAACGACATTTGATGTGATCGGCCCGGACGGAACATTTGAGGCGGGCGTGATCGCACCGGGAATCCGCACTTCGGCACAGTCTCTCTGGGGAGAGGCAGATATGCTTCCGGCAATCGAGATCCGCAAGCCGAATTCCATTCTCGCAAAAGAGACGATCACGGCAATGCAGGCAGGCCTTGTATATGGTCAGATCGGTCAGACTGAATATATCATTAAGCGTATGAAAGAAGAGTCCGGCTACCCGGATGCAAAGGTTATTGCAACCGGCGGACTTGGCAAGATGATTGCGAATGAAACAGACATGATCGATGTGTATGATTCACAACTTACGTTAAAAGGACTTCGGTTCATTTACGAAAAGAATAAAAAAAGTAAATAATCTACGGTGTTGATAATGTAGACTTTCAGAGAAATGTGCAGCACTATATATCAAGATGGTTCCGCCAGTGTAAGAGTGGGGCTATCTTAGCTGATATATAGTGCTGTGTGTTTCTTGGAGAAAATGAAGTATAATTGTGAGAAGAATGATAAGTATCCTGGAATAATCGAAAATAGAAGATGTTTGTAAATTGTTCAGGGATAACCAGGATAGAAGATAATAGTAATTAAAATTAATTAACAGGAGTAGAAAGATGAAAATCGGGAATGTTAATCTGGCAAATCCATATATTCTCGCGCCGATGGCGGGAGTAACGGATCTGCCGTTCAGATTGCTCTGTAAAGAGCAGGGAGCCGGACTTTTGTGCATGGAGATGATCAGCGCGAAAGCCCTGCAGTATAAAAATAAGAATACCAAAGCATTACTTGCAATCCATCCGGAAGAGTATCCGGTGTCGTTACAGCTCTTTGGTTCCGATCCAAAGATCATGAGCGAGATGGCGAAAATGATCGAAGAGCTGCCGTTCCAGATCCTGGACATCAATATGGGATGTCCGGTTCCGAAGGTAGTACGGAACGGCGAAGGTTCTGCACTTATGAAGAATCCGAAGCTGGTACATGAGATCGTATCGGCAGTGTCGAAAGCAATCGAAAAGCCGGTAACGGTGAAGATCCGGAAAGGATTTGACGATGATCATGTCAATGCTGTAGAGATCGCAAAGATCATTGAAGATGCAGGCGGTGCGGCAGTTGCCGTGCACGGACGGACAAGGGAACAGTATTATTCCGGTAAAGCAGACTGGGATATCATCCGTCAGGTCAAAGAAGCAGTATCCATTCCGGTGATAGGAAATGGTGATGTGATTTCAGGAGAAAAGGCACTTCAGATGAGAAGAGAAACCGGCTGTGACGGCGTGATGATCGGAAGAGGTGCACAGGGCAATCCATGGATCTTCCATGAACTTCAGGAATATGAAAGAACCGGTGTTGTTCCTCCGAGACCGACGCCGGAGAAAATCAAAGAGACAATGCTCAGACATGCAAGACTACAGATTGAATTCAAGGGAGACTTTATCGGGATCAGGGAAATGCGTAAGCATGTTGCCTGGTACACAAAGGGAATGAAAGGTTCTGCAAAACTCAGGGATGCGATCAACCAGGTGGAATCTTATGAAGAGTTGGTGGAACTTCTGGACAAGGCGATTGTATAAACAGAGAATCTGAATAATAGATACCGTCGGAAAATGAAAAGAACAGGCGTAAAATAGGGATATACAAGAGACAAAAACATTGACATAAAACACGCATTTATGTATAATAATGAAATTGTGAAAGTATTTTTATTCTATGACAGATTAAATATTCAGATAGATGATTCAGGCATAAAAATGTCAGAGTAATATGGAACAGAAAAAGGAGCAGGAGACAGATGGAAGCAAAGAAAAAATTACTTACTTATGCTGGTTTAAAAGCACTGGAAGACGAACTTGAAAACCTCAAGGTTGTAAAACGTAGAGAGATCGCACAGAAGATCAAAGAAGCAAGAGAACAGGGAGACTTATCAGAGAACGCTGAGTATGATGCAGCAAAAGACGAGCAGAGAGACATTGAAGCACGTATCGAAGAACTGGAAGCAATTCTTAAGAATGCAGAAGTTGTAGTAGAAGATGAAGTTGATTTCGATAAGATCAACATCGGATGTACTGTAAAAGTATTCGACATCACATTTGACGAAGAGATGGAATTCAAACTGGTCGGTTCTACAGAGGCGAACAGTCTGGAAGGAAAGATCTCTAACGAATCACCAGTTGGTCAGGCTCTGATGGGCAAACAGATCGGAGATGTCGTAACAGTAGAGACACAGGCTGGAGTAATGGAGTACAAGGTACTGGACATCAGCCGTTCATTATAAGAGACAGGCAGATACCCGTCGAAGAATAACCAGGACACAAGACTCAGGCCTCTCTTACACGGGAGGTCTGAATTCAGATAAGGAAGGAGAATAAAAAAGTGGCTAAGCAGCAGAACAATGGACAGGAACAGGACGTGAACCAGTTAAGAAAGGTTCGCCGTGATAAATTAGCAGAACTGCAGCAGAATGGAAAAGATCCGTTCAAGATCACAAAATTCGATCAGACACATCACTCACTGGAAGTGAAGAGTCTGTATGAAGCACATGAGGCAGAACTTTTAAAAGATCATCATACACCAGATGTAGAAGGTATGGATGAAGAGCAGGCAAAAGAGGTTCTGAAGAAAGATTATGAAGAGAGAAGAAGCATCATGGATGCCAATCCAATCCACGTAGCAATCGCAGGACGTATGATGTTCAAGAGAGTTATGGGTAAAGCTTCTTTCTGTAACATTCAGGATCTTCAGGGAAGCATCCAGGTATATGTTGCAAGAGATGCGATCGGAACAGAATCTTATGCAGATTTCAAACGTTCTGACATCGGTGATATTTTCGGATTAGAAGGATTTGCATTCAGAACAAGAACCGGAGAGATCTCTATCCATGCAGAGAAGATGACGCTTCTTTCCAAGAGCTTACAGATCCTTCCGGAGAAGTTCCACGGATTAACAGATACAGATACACGTTACCGTCAGAGATATGTAGACCTGATCATGAATCCAGAGTCAAAAGAGACATTTATCAAACGTTCTCAGATCCTCAAAGAGATCCGTAACTTCTTAGACGGACGTGGATTCATGGAAGTAGAGACTCCAATGCTGGTAAGCAACGCAGGTGGAGCAGCTGCAAGACCATTTGAGACACATTACAATGCTCTGAACGAAGATGTAAAACTTCGTATTTCTCTGGAATTATATCTGAAGAGACTAATCGTCGGAGGACTTGAGCGAGTATACGAGATCGGACGAGTATTCCGTAACGAAGGTGTAGACACACGTCACAACCCGGAATTTACACTGATGGAATTATACCAGGCATATACAGACTATGAAGGAATGATGGAACTGACAGAGAGTATGTTCCGTTACCTCGCAGAAAAAGTGTGCGGAAGCGCAGTTATCAGCTACAACGGAACAGTTATCGATATGGCAAAACCATTCGAAAGAATTTCTATGATCGATGCTGTTAAGAAGTATGCAGGTGTTGATTTTGCAGAAGTTAAGACAGACGAAGAAGCTAAAGCATTAGCAGATGAGCATCATGTAGAATATGAAGAACGTCACAAGAAGGGTGACATCCTGAACCTCTTCTTTGATGAGTTCTGTGAAGAGAAGATGATTCAGCCAACATTTGTAACAGATCATCCAATCGAGATTTCACCACTGACAAAGAAGAATCCGGAAGACCCGAATTATGTAGAGCGTTTTGAGTTGTATGTATACGGACGTGAGATGTGTAATGCATACTCAGAGTTAAATGACCCGATTGATCAGAGAGAACGTTTTGCAGCACAGGAAGAAGCATTTGCAGCCGGTGATGAAGAGGCAAACCACACAGATGAAGATTTCCTGAATGCACTGGAAATCGGTATGCCACCAACAGGTGGAATCGGATACGGAATTGACAGACTGGTAATGTTACTGACAGATGCACAGGCTATTCGTGATGTGTTATTATTCCCGACAATGAAATCACAGGGTTCTGCAAAAAATGAAGCAAATAATGTAGCTCAGACAGCTGCAGCTGCTCCAGCAGAGACAGCAAAAGTTGACTTCTCTAACGTAAAGGTTGAGCCTTTATTTGAAGAAGAGGTTGATTTTGATACATTCAGCAAATCTGATTTCCGTGCCGTAAAGGTTAAAGAGTGTGTAGCAGTTCCGAAGAGCAAGAAGCTCCTTCAGTTCACACTGGATGACGGAACAGGTACAGACCGCACGATCTTAAGCGGAATCCACTCTTACTATGAGCCGGAAGAATTAGTTGGTAAGACACTGATTGCAATCACCAACCTTCCGCCAAGAAAGATGATGGGAATCGAGTCTTGCGGTATGCTGCTTTCAGCAGTGAATAACCTGAAGGATTCAGAGGATGAAGAACTGCATCTTCTGATGGTTGATAACCATATTCCGGCAGGTGCTAAGCTGTATTAATCCAGAAAAAAGAGTTCGGTTTGGTAGTCATAGACGTCCAATCAGGAAAAGTGGTTCCACGGATTGACATGGAGCTACATGAAACGGCTTGGAGCTGTATAAGTTTAAATGGTGACGTACGGATTATAAGAGAATAGAATAAGGGGTTCTATGGATTCCTGACTGTTTATCTTATATGTCTAAAGAACAAAATATCGATTATTTTTGAGGAGCATTTTTCGAAAATATAGTGTTAAACAAGGACACATCACTTTTGGTAGAAATACCATTTGGATGTGTCCTTTTTGTTTTTTAAGATATAACATCCTTTCACGTACCTGCCAAATAAAATGAGTATCTGGTAATATACAGATTTCTGGAAATAAGGAGGAAGCCATGAAAAAACGAAAAACACCTGACTTGGAAAAATATCTGGAAGGAAAGAAACGCAGATTTGTAAATTACACACAAGGAGCAAAGATTTATAAGATGTCCTACTGGCCTTTTGTCAGACTGGCGAAAAAAGCAGAAGCCAATTATCCGATTCGAAAAACAGCCATTGTGGATCTGAATATTCTGGATGATTTTTTAGAAGGCAATCCTGAGGTTGTATCAGAATTAAAGAAGAGAAGGAGGAAGCGTTATGGGAAATAACCGAAGCAAGGTTCCGGATTTGGAAAAGCTTGTCAAAGGAGGACGCAAGAAATTTGTCCGTTATGAGGAAGGGGCAATGCTTTATTCCATGGGAGTCCATACATTTCAACAGTTAGCAAAAGATGCCAGAGCAGTATACCATGTCAAAAGAATCGTGTTAGTTAATTTGGATCTTATTGATGAATATCTGGAAGCATTCCGTGATGAAGAATTTTGATGAAAGAATACAGGAGGAACAACATATGTGTAAAGTGATATCCATTACAAACCAGAAAGGCGGAGTCGGAAAAACCACCACAACCGTAAATTTAGGAATTGGCCTGGCAAGAGAAGGAAAAAAAGTATTATTGATCGATGCAGATCCACAGGGAAGTCTGACAGCAAGTCTTGGATATGTAGAGCCGGATGAACTGGGAGTTACTTTGGCAACCATCATGACGAAAGTGATTAATGAAGATGAAATATCAGAGGAAGACGGTATTCTGCATCATCAGGAAAATGTAGATCTGCTTCCGGCAAATATTGAATTGTCAACTTTGGAAGTGACGATGGGAAATGTAATGAGTCGGGAAATGATCATGAAGGAATACATCGATACGATACGATCCCGATACGATTATATCTTGATCGATTGCTTACCTAGCCTTGGAATGATGACGATCAATGCCTTGGTGTCTTCGGATTCTGTTTTAATTCCGGTCCAGGCAGCCTATCTTCCGGTGAAGGGATTACAGCAGCTGATCAAAACAATCTCTATGGTAAAGAAAAGGCTGAACCGGAAATTGACGATAGAAGGAATACTTTTGACTATGGTAGATTTCAGAACCAACTATGCGAAGGATATTGCGGCACTTGTACAGAAAACTTATGGAAGCCAGATTGCGATCTTTAAAAATGTAATTCCAATGTCAGTAAAAGCGGCAGAGACAAGTGCAGAAGGAATCAGCATTTACACGCACTGTCCGAAAGGTAAAGTATCTATGGCATATATGAATCTGACACAGGAGGTTATGAGTGATGAAAAATAGACCGGGTGAAAAAATTAAACTGGCAAGTATTGATGAATTATTAGGTGTTGTTAATGAAGAAGCAGCAATGGAAATTGAGATCAACAAGATCCATGCATTCAAGAATCATCCATTTAAGGTTCTTGATGATGAGAAGATGCAGGATCTGATTGAAAGCGTAAAGCTTAGTGGTGTGCTGACACCGGTATTGCTTCGAGTGGACAACAATGATGAATATGAAATGATCTCCGGTCACCGAAGATTACATGCAGCAAAGATGGCAGGACTTACTACCATCCCAGCTATCGTAAGAGAATTATCGGATGATGACGCGGTAATAGCGATGGTGGATGCCAACATTCAAAGGGAGGAGTTATTGCCGAGTGAGAAGGCATTTGCGTATCGGATGAAGTTGGAGGCAATGAAGAGACAAGGAAGCAGGACAGATTTAACTTTGTCTCAAAATGAGACGAAGTCGAGATCTGACGAAGTGTTAAGTAAACAAGTGGGTGAAAGCAGAGCTCAAGTTCAAAGATATATTCGTTTAACAGAACTGATACCAGAGTTACTTGATTTAGTAGATAGTAAGAAATTGAAATTCACAGTAGCCGTGGATATTTCCTACATCGATAAAGAAATCCAGAAATGGATTTACGAATATATCAAAGACACTGGCTTCATTAAACCACAGCAGATCACTGCTCTCAGAAATCAGTTGAATGAAGGAGCGGTTAATCAGGTGGGAATGCTGACAATCTTTAATAAATGTATGATGGTAAAGACACCATCAAGATCTATTACGTTTTCAGAAAAGAAGCTGACGAAGTATTTTCCAGAGAGCTACAGTGCTGATGATATGGAACAGGTGATAGAATCCTTGCTGGAAAAATGGTCTCAAGAACAAAATGATTAAGTAAGAAACAGAAGAAGAAAAGAGACACAGAAGTTTAGAAAGAGGACTTCTGTATAGAAAACGAAAGGAGGAAGTTATGGATAAAAAGATGAAATTCAAATATTTCTACGGAGCGGAAGCTGATCAGTTCAGCTTCTACCGTATACCAAAAGCATTATTTACAGATAGTTACTTTAAAGATTTATCAAGCGATGCTAAAATTTTATATGGATTGATGCTGGATCGTATGTCCCTGTCCATTAAAAATCAATGGTTTGATGAAAATAACAGAGCATATATTTACTTTTCGATAGAAGATATCATGGAATTACTGAATTGCGGTCGAAATAAAGCAATAAAATCCATGCAGGAACTGGATGATGAAACAGGAATTGGTTTGATTGAGAAACGCAGACAGGGATTTGGAAAGGTGAACATTATCTACGTGAAAACTTTTATGCCGGAAAAAACGGAAGAGAAATCACTGGAGGATGAATTGAAGAAGTTTAAAAAACAAACTTCTGAGGAAAATGAGGAATCTACAGAAGTTTACAATTCAAACTTCATGAAGTCCCAAAAT
>OINJ01000290.1_pt1 | contig 10883 bp, 10 predicted proteins | sample 1585101 | NCBI WGS metagenome assembly OINJ01 (sample SAMN02674698, study PRJEB24791) | human gut metagenome, SKBSTL036 | isolation source: stool | host: Homo sapiens | place: USA | reverse complement strand
TGTGACTGGAGTTCAGACGTGTGCTCTTCCGATCTACCTGGGCGTGTCGGTGCTGGTCACTCAGGCCGTGGATGAGTCGGTGGCCGCGGGCTCCATCATCCGCACCGACCCCGCCGCAGGCAGTCAGGTGGCCGCAGGCACCACGGTGGTGATCTACGTCAGCCGCCCGCAGGTGGCCACCACCACCAAAGTCCCCAGCCTCATCGGCATGAACGTGAACGACGCCCGCACCCTGCTGGTGCAGCGGAAACTGGGTCTGGGCAGCCAGACCGAGCAGTACAGCGACCAGCCCGTGGGCAGCATCATCAGCCAGAACCCCGGCGAGGGCGCATCGGCCAAGCTGAACACCCGGGTCAGCGTCGTGGTCAGCGCAGGCCCTGAGCCTGCACCGGAACCCGAAGCACCCAGCGAGAGCACCGCCAGCAGCGACGGCTCCGGCGGCTGGTTGGGCGGCCTCTTCGGGGGCAGCAGCTCTTCCAGCGAGAGCACCGGCGCCAGCTCGTCTTCTTCCACCGGCGGCGGTCTCAGCGACTGGTGGACGTCCTGGCTGGGCTGAAGGAGAAGGTATGACAGGTTATATCACAAAAGGCATCGGCGGATTTTATTACGTCAAGACGTCGGAAGGCATCGTGGAGTGCAAGCCCCGGGGCATCTTCCGCAAGCAGAAGATCACCCCCGTGGCGGGCGACGTGGTGACGCTGGAGACCGAGAACGGCGCGGCGGTCATCGCGGCCATCGCGCCCCGGCGGAACGTCTTCGTCCGCCCGCCCATGGCGAACCTCGATGTGCTGTTCCTCGTGGCAAGCACCACCCAGCCCACCCCCAGCACCCTCGTGCTGGATAAGCTTTCGGCCATCGCGGTGGACAAGGGCGTCCAGCCCGTCATCGTCTGCACCAAAAGCGACCTCGCCGAGGCGGAGTTTCTGCGCAGCGCCTACGAAAAATCGACCCTGCCCTTCATCCGCATCGACTACGCCACCGGCGAGGGTCTGGACGACATCAAGCACTGGATCAATGGCCGTCTCTGCGCCTTCTGCGGCAACTCCGGCGTGGGCAAATCCACCCTGCTGAACGCCCTCCTGCCCGACGTGGAGCGCCAGACCGCCGCCATCAGCCAGAAGCTGGGCCGTGGCCGTCACACCACCCGGGAGGTGACCATCTTTGAAGCCTTCGGGGGCCGCATCGCCGACACCCCGGGCTTCGCCAGCCTCGAGGCCAGCCGGGCGGGCTTCATCCCGAAGGAGGCTCTGGAACACGCCTTCCCGGAGTTCGGGCCTTACCTCGGCGCGTGCCGGTTCACCGGCTGCTCCCACCGCTCCGAGAAGGGCTGCGCCGTCCGCGCCGCCCTCGCGGAGGGCAAGCTCTCCCAGACCCGCTACGACAGCTACTGCGCCATGTACGATGAGGTCAAGGATGTGAAGGAGTGGCAGAGGAGGGGGTGAACCTCTCTGTCACGGTGGAGCTGTCCGTAGTACAACCTCTCCGTCTGCTTCGCAGACAGCTCCCCTAGTAGGGGAGCCTCTGGCGAAGAGGCGAAGCTTTACGGAATGCCAAGGCCTCCCCTCGCTAGGGGAGGTGGCATCGCGTCAGCGATGACGGAGAGGTTTGATTTGTTTCAGCAATGCCCAAATCCGCAGTTTGGCCAGTGGCACTCGGCGCAGCCAAGACAGAGACCGCCCTCGCCCAGACGGGCAATATCCTCGGCGGTGATGGCATCGTCGGCCAGCAGACGGGGCAGCAGCAGGTCAAAGATGGTGCGCTTGGCGTACATGACGCAGCCGGGCAGACCGCAGACCGGCACACCGTCCAGATAGCTCACGAGGAACATGGCGCCCGGCAGCACCGGTGCGCCGTAGGTGACGATGTCCGCGCCGGTATTTCGGATGGCCAGCGGGGTGCGGTCGTCGGGGTCCACGCTCATGCCGCCGGTGGTGAAGATGAGCTCACAGCCCGCCTCTTTCGCTTCCAGAATGGCGGCGGTGATGCCCGCCGGGTCGTCGTCGCAGACCTTGTGGAAGGTCATCTCGCAGTCGTATTCAGCCAGCTTGCCCACGAGGATGGGGGTGAACTTATCCTCGATGCGGCCCTTGAACACCTCGCTGCCGGTGGTGATGGCGGCAAACTTCTTGGCCTGCATGGGCAGCACGTTCAGGATAGGCTCACTGCCTGCGGCAGCCTGCATGGCATCCATCTTCTCCTGCTCGATGACCAGCGGGATGATGCGGGTACCGGCCAGTTTCTGGCCCTTTTTCACGGGCAGGTCACCGTGGATGGTGGCGATCATCATCTGGGGTGTGCGGTTCACGGCCAGCAGGGCTTCGCGGTTGATCTTCAGCAGGCCGTCGCAGTCGGCGATGAGCTCGATCTTGCCCTCCTTCGGCTCGGTGCCGTGGATGTTCTTGCCCGCAGCGGCCTTGTACAGCAGCGCGGCGGCTTCGTCCTCGTGGAGGATGCCGGGCTTTTTCTCCCAGACGTAGAGGTTTTCTTTGCCGATGGAGAGCAGCACGGGGATGTCCTCGGGCTGGATGATATGGCCCTTGCGGAAACGTGCGCCCTTGAACTCGCCGGGAATGATTTGGGTAATGTCGTGGCAGAGCACCTGGCCTGCCGCGTCTTCGGTACGAATCAGTTTCATAGCTGTCTTCTCCTTACAGGCCCGGCATCTGGGCAACGAGCCAGTCGGCCAGAGCCTGCGCATCTTCCAATCCAAAATCTGCCCCCGGAATGTCTCCCACCACCGCCAGCGGCTGGAAAGACACCGGTGTGTCCGAAATTTCTTTGCGGACAACTTCGATTTTCGGCCAGCCGCTGTCCTTGAAGCCTTCCAGCAGCACCAGATCATAGCCGTGACGCTCGAAGAGCGCCAGCAAGTCCTGCTCCGTCAGGCGGAACATCTCGGTCAGCAGATAGCGCTGGCCGGAGTAGACCGCCACGCCATCGGCCCCCGCTTCCCGCAGACGGTAGCTGTCGGTGCCGGGGACATCGGGAGTGAAATCATGGCCGTCGTGCTTGATAATGCCCACTTTCAGCCCCCGGCTGCGCAGGGCAGGCAGAAGCTTTTCCAGCAGCGTCGTCTTGCCGCTGTTGTGCAGGCCGCTGACGGCCAGCACCGCCGGGCGCTTGAGTTCGATCTCCTGGGCCAGAGCCTCTTTCTGTTCACTGTACAAAACTGAGCACCTCCACTTCTTCGCCCGGAGTCACCGGGCCGCTGCCCGCGGGCAGTTCAACGAGACAGTTGCAGCCGATCATGGCAGAAAGGCTGCCGGACGAGTGGGCTTCGGCGTTGCCCTCGCCGGGGATGGTCACGTTGCCGCCCATGGCCTTGGCCCGCAGATAGCGGTTCCCCTTGCTGGGCTTCGAGAAGCCCGTGGTCAGGGTGCGGGTGGTGCGGGGAAGAAGGCAGCTTTCCTCACAGCGCCCCGCCGCCCGCAAAAGGGCCGGGACGGCGTATTGTTCCAGCGTAGCGGCGGCAGCAAAGGGGTTGCCGGAGAGACAGAACACCAGCTTGCCGTCAATTTTCCCGGCCAGCATGGGACTTCCGGGCTTCTGGGCCACGCCTGCAAAGAGGATGTCCGCATTCAGCTGTTCCAGCACAGCGGGCAGATAGTCTTTCTGCCCCACCGAGACGCCGCCGCTGGTGATGACGGCATCGCACTCCGCCAGCAGTTCCCGCATCTCGCGGGCGATCTCCTCCGGGTCGTCGGAGCAGTGCCGACGGTTTACCGCAAAACCAAGCTGCCGCAGGCGGGCGGCGTTCTGGACGCCGTTGGCGTCGTAAATTTTGCCGGGCGTCCAAGCCTCGCCCGGAGCTAAAAGCTCGCTTCCTGTGGCCAGAACGCCCACGGTCAGCGTCTTGTAAACGGGGACTTCAGCGTATCCCTGCCCGGCCAGCACGCCGAGATGGGCGGGGGAGAGTACCGTGCCGGCTTCGGCGATGACAGCACCGGCGGCGATGTCCCCGCCCCGGAATACCACGTTCTGCTGCGGCTTCATGGCGGCATAGAGCTGTACCGTCTCCTCGCCGCTGTCGGTCAGCTCCTGCATCAGCACACAGTCTGCGCCCTCGGGCAGGGGTGCGCCGGTCATGATGCGGGCCGCACAGCCCACAGGCAGGGGCGAAGCGGGGGCATCTCCGGCGTAGAGCTTCATGGTCACGGGCAGGGTGACGGGTGTTTCGCGGCTGGCACCGGCGATGTCGGCGCTGTGCAGGGCGTAGCCGTCGAAGGGGCTGCGGTCAAAGGGCGGCTGGTCCATCCGGGCCGAAAGCGTCCCGGCGGCAATGCGGCCGCCCGCTTCGTCCAGCGGGACGGTCTCCGTCTCCGGCCTCGGCAGAGCCGCAGCGGCATCCAGCACGCGGCGCAGCGCCTCAGAGGGCGCGCAGAAAGGCTGTTTCATAAAAAATCCTCCAAATGCCCGGCCACACCCGGTCTGCTATGGCTCAGGCAGGGCGCAGCGGGGATCCATATAAAAAGGCAGGTTAAAAAGAAGCGGAGACGTCTTGATGAAAAATCAAAACGCCTCCGCAGAATATCCGCACATTCCGGCAAAGGGCAGCTTGCAGACTGCCCTGCCGATGGCGGCTCTCCGCTCCCTGCCGCTCTTGCAGTGGCGGCAGAGCATGAAAAGCCCCTGTGTGGATGGGAGGAGTTCTTTTTTTCAAATTGCAGCGTTTCTTCTGCGGGAAGGCGGCGGGGTTTCCCCCTCCACCCTTGAATGCCGGCTTATATAGCCCTTAGCATTGCGGCGCGGTGTCATGCCCGACGGTTTAGACACCTTTGCTCAAAGAAGCTCATATACCCTATTTGATCGTGTGGGATGCTTTAGTCGGTCCACTCATCTACGTCGCTGATGGCTTTTGCGTAGCGGCGGGTGAGGTGCTGGGTGGAGAAGAGGAACCGCTCGTTCTGGTTGTTGGTCAGCTCCTCGATGTCGGCGTACTCCGGCTTGCCCTGCATGGACTGCCACGTCTGCTCGATGGCTTCCTCTGTCAGATCGTAGGGCGAGCGGCGGAAGTACCGCAGCGGGGTGGCGCTGGGGTAGACGCGGGCGTTGAACCGCACCATCTCGGCCACCATGGCGCAGAGGTCCTTGTCCTCGATGAGCTGCGCGATCATGGCGTAGTTGTCGCTCATGTTGGCGCTGGAGTAGTAGTAGGCATCCTTTGCGCCGGCGCGGGACACGATATCTGCGCACTGGGGGTCTTCCGGCATCTGGGCCAGAAGCTCATCGGCGTTTTCCACCTCGCTCACCAGCAGGGCGTGGGATGTGACCAGCGCCGCCGCCGAGCGGGAGCGGATGTAACCCGCCAGCTCCTGTGCCGGGGTCAACTTGGGCAGCTCCGGCGCGGTGACGGTGGGCTGGTCGGCGTAGGGGTCGCCCTCTGCCTCCGGCGCAGCGGCCAGAAAATCCAGCAGCTGTTTTTTTTCGGCGGCGTCCGGTGCAGCCGTCTCTTCGGGAGCGGGCTGTGCCTCGGCCTGCCTTGCGGCCAGAGCATCCGTCTCCTTCTGCACAGCGGCAATGACGTCCTCGCCGAGCTTTGCGGCGCTGCCGTCGAACATACTGCCCGTTTCCTTCAGGCGGCGGGCAGTCTCGCTGGCCGCGTCGATGTCAAAGACCTCGGCCTTCGGCTTCTTTTTCGCGGCCATCTCTGCCTTTTGCAGGTCAAGGATGACCTGCTCGGGGTCGGAGGCGGCGTCCACCGTGGTGGTATAACCGGGTTTGCGTCTGCCAAACAGCATGATAGTTCCTCTCGTTTCTGTGAAGTTGTTTTTGTAAGCAGAGTGCATCGAACGGCAAAAAGACCGTTCGGGCGGTGTGCAATGCTTATGAAAACGGCTTCTTAATTACTGGGCAGCAGTCTCCTCAGCGGGAGTCTGGGCGTAGATGCCGCGTGCTTCCAGATCGTCGGCCATATCGCCGAGGTCGAACTTCTCCAGCGTCTCGCGGGTCGGCACACCGGTGGTCTTGTCCCAGCCGAAGATGTCATAGAACAGGTCTTTTGCCTTCTCCATGTCGGCGCGGTCCAGCTTGGTGGTGCCTTCCTCGAATGCCTTGAAGTCGGGTTCCTTGTCGAAGACCCAGTCGCAGATGGCGTCGTGCTCCTGACGGAGGTTTGCGCTGCCGCAGTTCTTCTGGAAGCTGATGGCGGTCATGGCGCGCAGCATCTGGGTGATGCGCTCGCCTGCCTCCTGCAGACCGGCCTGGGTGTAGGTCTCGCCGGTGACGGCGGTCATGAAATCTGCCTGCAGGTCCAGATCGCCGTGGTAGGCCCGCTCCTTGGAGGGAGACTGGGTCATGGGCCACATCCAGTTGCAGAGGGTGGCAGAGTCGTGGAAGTTCTTATCGTTGACGCAGTAAGCGGCCAGCTTTGCCTTGTTTTCGTTGATGGGCGTGTAGGCCTTGGCCTTGTCGTAGCAGCCCTCGCCGAAGAAGTCCTCCATGACCTTTTTGGTCACCTCGTAGGGTGCGCCGGAGCCGGTCTCGCAGACGATCTCGTGGATCATGCAGTCTCTATTATACACCAGATTGTACAGCATGCCAACCTGCCATGCCTCTGCGGGGCCGTGGTGGTTGGGGAAGCCGTTGTAGATCAGGTTGGAGTTGGTGGCACCGTCGGTGCGGTCCAGCCAGCTCTTGGGCAGGCCGAACTTTTCCATCATGGCCAGCGTACCCTTTGCGATGACGGACAGGTCGCCCTCGCCGTAAGCCATGCGGCGGATGAGCTCCACCTCCCAGCGGGGGTCACCGGCCTTTTCCCATGCCCAGGGCAGGGAGTCGTACTCTTCCTCGCTGATGTACTTGGTGGCCTCCTCACGGGGCATCCGAAGGATCCACAGCAGGTCACGGTTCAGGTTGCCGTAGTTGTCCCACAGGCCCATATCGTCCACAGCATGAGACCATGCCAGGTTGATGACCATGGTGCCGTCGCCCTCGTACTTGAAGTCGTGGACGCCGTCCGGGTAGACGCGGGTGCCGTACAGCACGGGCATACAGGTGTTGGAGTTGTGGGTGGGCAGGTCGTAATCGGCCAGCGGGTCCACATCATACTCGGTGTAGCAGCGGATGGGGCAGGAGGAGCAGCCGCCGTTCTTCACGGTGTACTCCGCAGCCGGTGCGCCGAAGTCGAAGTAGCCCTTGAAGCAGCGCAGCGCAATCTTGTTGATGTCGTTGTAGGGCTGCTCGCCGGTATCCACGGGGCCGCCGGGAGCCTTTTTCCACATACGGCCCGGTGCGCCGGACCAGCGGTTCTTGCCGGAGGTGGCGCTGTACTCGGCCCAGCTCTGGGGCTGTGCGGGGACGTTGTGGTTGTTGTTGCCGCCGATGAGGTTGCCCATCATGTAGTTGGACAGCTCCAGCACCTTCTTGGGGTCGGCCACCTTGACGCTGCCGGTGCCGCGGATGGCCAGGCCCTTCAGCTTCTTGTTGCCCATGGCAGCGCCCAGACCGGCGCCGCCGGAGTTGCCAAAGCTGGTGTTCAGGGTGGAGTAGTCCACCAGATTCTCACCGGCAGGGCCGATGGAAGCGGTCTCGAACTCACGGCCGTTCTGCTCCACCATCCACTTGTTGGACGCGAACGTACCCTTGCCCCAGATGTCAGAAGCATCCTCGAGGGAGACCTGGTCGTCCTCGATGCGCAGGTAGACGGGCTTTGCGGAGATGCCGGTGATGACGATGCCGTCCCAGCCCGCATACTTCAGCATGGGGCCGATGTGGCCGCCCATGTGGGCGTCGATGATGGAGCTGCCCTTGGACCAGGTGGAGCGGAAGGTGACGTTCATGCGGCCGGAGCAGGGCACGCCGGCACCGGTCAGGGGGCCGACGCCGAAGATGACCTGTGCCTTCTCGTCGTAGGGGTCGAGGTCCATGGGAGCTTCCTCATACATGATGCGGTAGGCCATGCCCATACCGCCGATATACTTATGGTACTTTGCGTCATCCTGCGTGGTGATCTCGCCAGTGGTCAGGTCAACGCGCAGGATCTTGCCTGCCCAGCCATAACTTTCAGCCATTGTTGTTCCTCCTTACAGGTCCATGTAGGCAGCCTGTGCTGCGCTGGTGACGGCATCCCAGTCCACGATGGACAGAGCGCCGGACGGGCAGCCTGCCACGCAGGCACCGCAGGCGATGCACTTGGACGACTTGCCGGTCTCGGGGTTGACGGTGGGCATATGCCAAGGGCAGGCGTCGTGGCAGGCCCCGCAGCCGATGCACTTGTCGGTGTCCACCACGCGGATGCCCTGTGCATTGGTCGTAATGGCCTTCTGGGGGCAGGCGTTGCCGCAGGCGGGGTCCTCGCACTGGCGGCAGGTATCCGGGAAGTAGACAAAGCAGTTGTCATTGCCGGACAGCAGGCCGTTGCCGGCACCGTCCAGATTCAGACGGCGCTGGATCTTCACGCGGCTGATGTAAGAGGAGCACACACCATCGTTGGTGAGGGTGCAGTTGATCTCGCAGCGCTGGCAGCCGGTACACAGGTCGGCGTTGACCACCAGCAGGCCCTGAGGCAGCGCCCAGGTAGCCACTGCGCCGCTGTCCACCTGCTTCTGCGAGCAGCCGAAGAGGGACAGCATGGATGCGGAGAGGGTGAGCCCTGCAAGGCTCTTGCCCGAGATCTTCATGAATTGACGGCGGGTCATGTCAGCCGTCAGAAAATCAGTTTTTGCCATAGGTTCCATTCCTCCGTTGAGGTCACTCTGCGCGGAGCACCTCAGTTACATAGAAATACGAGTTGTTGACGATGTTGGTGACGGCGGTCGAGGTGATGGTCGCGCCGGAAAGGGCGTCCACCTCGGTCAGGTCTGCGCTGACAGCGCCGGCACTGGTCTGCCCGGTGGTCAGTTCGGCCTGTGCCAGCTGATAAGCGGCCTGCTTTTCTGCGGACCAGTCCGCATAGGGCAGAGCCTGCTCCTCACCGTCCTGCGCACTCTTGCTCAGACCGGCAGCGTAGAGCTTGCGGCGTGCCACAGCCTCGGCGCTGGTATCCATCGGAGGGATCAGCTCGTCGGCCAGAGGCTCGCCGTTCAGTGCCGAGAGGGTCAGACCTGCTGCGTACATCCTGCGGGTGGCCTCGGCCTCGGGAGAGGTGTCGGACACGTTCCACTGCGCGGGGTCAAGATCCTCCGCAGCAGCGGGCTGCTCCTCCGCCGCACCGGCAGCGGCATAGGCGGCACCGGTAAGGGGGTCGGTCACAGTATAGCTTTTGCCTGCCAGCGTAAAGGGAGCTGCGCCCTGATACTGGGACGTGAACTCCGGGTTGACACACTGGCCGCCGAGGCTGTCCGTCTCTGCCTGCGAGAGGATCTCGACAGCGGAAACATTGCCCTCGGCGTCAAGGGTCACGGCAGCCTGCACATCGCTCTGGAAGCCCTTCTGAGAGCCCTCCACGCGATAGCTGCCGTTGTCGAGCTGGTACACTGCGCTGATGCCGTAGGCGGCTGCATCCGCCTCCGACACTGGCAGCAGGGTACCTGCAACCGTGGTGCGCGCGTGCTGCATTGCGATAAGACCTACCGCCATTGCGACTGTCGCAGCGCCCATGGCTGCGTAGCCCGGCAGCCGCTTGCGCCACAGCGGAACGGGCGCAAACGGGTTGGTTGCCTGCTTCATGTTATCACCTGCCTGTTTTTTTCTGCCCGGGTTTCCCCGGACAACAGTTAAGGCCGCCCCAGCTGCTGCAACAGCGGAGCGGTCTTTTCGTTAATATATTATCATTTGGGCCGGAAGTAAGTCAACGCGAACCGTAAGCTTTCTTTTCTTTGTAACTTTTATTTTGTACGTTCCTTCAAAGTTAAGGGGTGTTTCCGGCCACACACGAATTGCAGGCCGTATTCTGCGGCCAGCTCCAGCGACTGGACGGTGGGCATGGTCTTGCTCACCAGTGCCGGAACGCCGGCCCGGATGGCTTTGCGCACCATATCCATCGGTACGCGGCCGCTGGTGTAGAGCACGCATTCGCTGAGGGGGACACCGGCCAGAAGCACGCTGCCCACGGCCTTGTCCAGCGCATTGTGGCGCCCGATGTCCTCGCAGGCGCAGAGGATGCGGCCCTCGTGCAGCACAAAGCAGCTGTGGACTGCATGGGTGGCCTGATAAAGCGGCAGGCCCGCGCTCATAGCGGCGGCGAGGGCATCCACCCACTCCGGCTGCACATCCAGATGCGGCACCGCGCGCAGCGGCTGCACTTCCACCGGACTGCCCAGCGCGACATTGTCGGTGCAGCAGCTGGAAACCTCCTGCGCCGCTGCGCGGCGGGCCGTCAGCGGGTGGTTCAGGTAGAGATTGACTTTCAAGCCTTCCGCGCAGACGGCAATTTGTTCCACCTCCTCTGCGGAGGCGATCCATCCTTCGGTCAGCAGCCGCCCCAGCGCCAGCTGCGGCAGAAGCTGGGGCGTGCATACCACCCGGAAGGCCGACTGCTCATTTACATAGATAACTGCGGCGTGTTCTGTTGGAATGGCCGCTTCCGTGCCGTCCGGCATCCGTACGGTTTCAAAGGCGGCTGCTGCGCCGAAGAGGTCGTTTATCTGCATGGGGGTCCTTTCTCTGCCCATTGGGGCAGGGGGTCCTGTTTGATGAGCGGACTTGGCGTTTCGCAAAGCCCTGCCTTTGAACGGAAAGAATCAAGTCCTCTTATCCGCTGAGGATGTTTCCAGAAAGGCTTTATGTGAATATCGCCTCAACCAACGCGGTACAGGAGATTCTCCGGCAGCGGCAGTCCTCTTGTTAGACATTCCTAGGGGTTGGAAACCGCGGGCTAAGCAACAGCCCACTGGGCTGATTGCTTGCGGTGCTGCGCACCGCCTGACGGGTTGCGTTTACTGATTTTTCTGCAGCCCCTTGGCAGGGCTTTGAAAAATCAGAACGCGGCCCCAACAACTCCTCCC
>OINJ01000287.1_pt1 | contig 10960 bp, 10 predicted proteins | sample 1585101 | NCBI WGS metagenome assembly OINJ01 (sample SAMN02674698, study PRJEB24791) | human gut metagenome, SKBSTL036 | isolation source: stool | host: Homo sapiens | place: USA | reverse complement strand
TGCAGTTTTTGGAATCGGCGGTGTTGGTGGATATGTTGTAGAAGCACTTGCAAGAAGTGGTGTCGGTTCGTTTGTATTGGTAGATGATGACAAAGTATGTCTGACGAATATTAACCGTCAGATTATTGCAACAAGGAAGACGGTTGGAAAATATAAAGTAGATGTGATGAAAGAAAGAATCCTTGAGATTAATCCGGACGCAGATGTAGAAGTAAGGAAATGCTTTTATCTTCCTGAGAATGCACATGAATTCCCGTTTGAAGAATACTCTTACGTGGTAGATGCAGTAGATACGGTAACGGCAAAGATTGAGATCATTATGCGTGCAAAAGCCGCAGAAATTCCGGTTATCAGTTGTATGGGAGCCGGTAATAAACTGGATGCATCGGCATTTCAGGTGGCAGATATCTATAAGACGAAGATGTGTCCGCTTGCAAAGGTTATGCGAAGAGAATTAAAGGCACGTGGCGTAAAGAAACTGAAAGTTGTATATTCAGAAGAAAAGCCGGTACGTCCGCTGGAAGATATGAGTATCAGTTGCAGACAGCACTGTGTATGTCCTCCGGGAACGGACAGAAAATGTACCGAAAGAAGAGACATCCCGGGAAGCATTGCATTTGTTCCGTCGGTTGCAGGACTGATTCTTGCAGGGGAAGTGGTAAAGGATCTGACAATTAACCAATATGGACGCGGGGACGAATAAAAACGGATATCTTTTGACTTTTTTCGCAAATGCTTTATAATAGAGAAGGTAATGTTCTATTTGTAGATTGAGGAGGTTATCAATATGAAAAAAAATAGAAGAAACAACTCAAGACCGGCAGCAATCGCAACTGCAAAAGACACAACTAAGGCAATCGAGACAAGAGCAGGTGTATTGAAAGAGGCAGAAGACGTGAAGAAAGAAGCAAAGACAAGCTTTTATCTTCAGTATATGGGTAAAGAGATCAGCACAGAAGAGATTACAAAAAAAGTGCATGAAGTATGGACAAAAGAGTATGGTAAGAGTGTGGAAGAAATCAAAACTCTGAATGTATATCTGAAACCAGAAGAAGCTGCAGCTTATTATGTAATAAATGAAGAGACAACAGGCAAAGTTACTATTTAGTGATTTGCCGGATTGACTGTGAACAAAAATAAGAGGAGCGTTTCCGTGTGTATGGAAATGCTCCTCTTATTTTTGTACCACTATATTGCAAAAAAGAACACAAGCAGTCGGTTGAAAAGAAGAATTTAGCCGCAATAACGGGTAATATCTTCTTCAAGATGATCAATCTGTTCCGTGAGATTGTGAAGCTGTTCATCAGAAAGAGAGTCCAAAATCGCTTTCATATCTGCAGCAATTTTAGAAGGATTATACGGTACTTCTAATGCGAAATCACTGTAAGCACGGAGCTTTTGAAAATAAGTATTTGTTTCAGGTTCTTCTTTTCCGGCGCGGCACATCTGATACATGGTGACACAATCAGTGGCAGCCTGGTCGGTGCATTCCTTGCAGATCCATTTTCCAAGATAATAATAATTGTTCCCGATCTGATAAAGAAAGCCCGGAAGCTTTAAGATTCGTTCTGATAACATAGTGAAGTCCTCCTTTTCTTATCTATTAGTATCCCGTTGTTTGATACAAAAGTCAAGTGGGATTCTGGTATTAATATCATTATAAAAAGTAAAACAGATTCTTTGCAAATCACCGGAATGTATCGTATAATAAACAGCAGTATAAAAAATAGTGAAGGAAAGAATTCATGTAAATATATTTAGGACATGTATATATGGAGAGTGTGAATGATATGAGGATTAAGAATGGTTTAATGCTGCTTCTTACAGCTTTTATCTGGGGAACAGCATTTGTAGCACAGAGTGTGGGGATGGATTATCTGGAACCGTTTACATTTAATGGAGTAAGAAGCCTGATTGGAGGAGCGGCACTTTTGCCATGTATCTGGATCTTGCAGAAATTAAATGGAAGATCGAAAGATACAGGCACGAAAAAGGATCTGCTCACGGGCGGATTGGCCTGTGGTGTGTTACTGTTTGCGGCAAGCAGTCTTCAGCAGATCGGTATTAAATATACGACAGCGGGAAAGGCCGGATTTATCACCGCTTTTTATATCGTGATCGTTCCGGTGATGGGAGTTTTTCTTCATAAAAAGATAGGCTGGAAGATATGGCTGGCAGTAGTGCTGGCGGTTGCGGGACTTTATTTCCTGTGTATTACAGAGTCGTTTTCTGTTGGCAAAGGAGATATTCTGGTATTTTTATGCGCACTTGTATTTGCGGTACATATCCTGGTGATCGATCATTTTGCACCTAAGGTAGATGGTGTGAAGATGTCGTGTATACAATTCTTTGTCTGCGGAATTTTGTCCGTGCCATTTATGTTTGCATTGGAGACACCAAAGATAACAGCTGTAATGACTGCATGGATGCCAATTTTATATGCCGGGGTATTATCTTGTGGAGTTGCTTATACACTACAGATACTGGGACAGAAAAATGTAAATCCGGCGGTGGCATCACTGCTTTTAAGTCTGGAATCGTGTTTTTCTGTACTGGCCGGCTGGATTGTGCTGGGAGAAAGACTGTCAATAAGGGAAATGTCGGGATGTATATTGATGTTTGCTGCAATTATCCTGGCACAGGTTCCTGAAAAGAAAAAGAGATAAAAGGGAGAAAATCAGATGCGTTTTGTAATTCAAAGAGTAACAGAAAGTAGTGTAAAAGTAGATGGTGAAGTGATAGGCAAGATCGGGAAAGGATTCATGGTCCTGATTGGAGTTGCGGATTCGGATACAAAAGACACAGCAGATAAGATGTTAAAGAAGATGTTAGGACTTCGCATTTTTGAAGATGAGAATGGAAAGACGAATCTTTCGCTGGATCAGGTAGGAGGAGAGTTGCTTTTGATTTCTCAGTTTACTCTGTATGCGAACTGTAAGAAGGGAAACCGGCCAAGTTTTATAGAAGCAGGGAAACCGGATATGGCGGAGAAGATGTATGAATATATCATCAGTAGGTGTAAGGAACAAGTAACGGTAGTTGAACGGGGAAAATTTGGCGCAGATATGAAAGTAAGTCTTGTAAATGACGGTCCGTTTACCATTGTACTTGATTCAGAAAAGTTATAATCAAAGGGCAGAAGAATCTTCAGGGACAAAAGTTGTTCCGGAGATTCTTTTTTAGTTATATAACTAATTAAATATTTGTTAAAATGACGGAATGATTATTAAATAAATATAAAAACATTGACATTACTGGTGAAAATGACTAATATAATCGTTAGACATCTAATTAATTGGGAGAGGAGAAATAATATGCACAAAGAGATGGAATCATCTGTGTTCTTTTCGATATTCCAATTGATGCAGTTCATGAAATATCAGGGAATGAAAAGAATGGAAGAACTGGACATCAAGCCGAGTCAGGCAGGAATATTATTTTCACTGAAATGCTGGGGAGAACAGTCACAGAGACAGCTCGCACAAAGAGTTGGGATTACTCCACCGTCTATGACAGTCGCACTTCGCAAGATGGAAGAAAAAGGTTATGTAAGCCGTAAGACGGATGAGAAGGATCAGAGGATTACAAGGATACAGCTTGCTCCGAAAGGGGAAGAATGTATAGATGGAATACGCTGTGTCCTTACAGAGATGGAAGAAATAATCTATCAGGGGATATCAAGAGAAGAGGTACTTCTGATGAAGCGTCTGCTTACAGAGATGAAGAATAATCTTCTGGAGTCTAAGGATTTCAAAGGAGTGGATATGCAGACCATTATGGAAAAAACACATCCTTCTATGAAACATATGTAGGAACTGTTTTGATATAAATAGGACAGAAAGGAAAGGCATAAAAGATATGGGAAAATTATTAAAATTTCTGAAACCGTATGCAGGTGCGGTTGTAGCGATTATCTGTATACTTGTCGTGCAGGCATATTGTGACCTGTCATTGCCGACATATACATCGGATATTGTGAATGTCGGTATCCAGCAGGGTGGTATCGATGAGACCGTACCGGATACGATTTCTAAAAAAGATCTGAACCATTTGTTACTTCTGGTTCCGTCGGATAAGCAGGAGCTTGTAAAGAATGCTTATACGAAATCAACGAAGAAATACGACTATAAGGGAACCGTTATGGAATTAAAATCTTCTGTAAAAGAAGATGATAAAAAGATGGAGAAGCTCTCCGATATCCTCGGAAAGCCGATGCTTCTGGCGGCAGGATTTGACTCCGGCAGTGACATGACACAAAGAATCGAAGACCAGATGCGTACAAATATGAAGAAACAGGTTGAAGCAAAACAGGCTGAGGCCAAGGCGCAGATGGAAAAAGCACAGAAAGAGGCAGAAGATAAGATTAATGCACAGTTTGCAGATGCACTGGCGGCGGCCCAGACACCGGAGGCGAAGACCCAGGTGCAGGCCCAGATGCAGGCAGCGGCACAACAGGTACAGACTCAGATGCAGGAAGCACAAAAGAAGGCAGCAGCGCAGATGTCAGAAGTTCCGGATTTTGACAAGATGGATATCTATGATATGTTGAACTTCATGGGAGCAGAAGGCAGAGACGCGCTGATCAAACAGATGAATAAAAAGATGAATTCCATGCAGGATTCAATCATTGAACAGGCAGCCTCCACCTATATCAAAGATGCTTACACACATGTAGGAATCGATACCGATCAGATCGAAACCAGTTATATCTTACACACAGGGGCCAAGATGCTGGCACTTGCATTCCTTGGAATGGCGGCAAGTATTATGGTCGGACTATTAGCATCTCGTGTCGGAGCCGGTGTCGGACGCGGACTTCGTGAGAATGTATTCCGTAAGGTTGTCGGATTTTCCAATGCAGAGTTTGACAAATTCTCTACGGCATCACTGATCACAAGAAGTACGAATGATATCCAGCAGATCCAGCTGTTGATTGTGATGATCCTCCGAATGGTTCTGTATGCACCAATTATGGCAATCGGAGGAATCTGGAAGGTCTTCCACACGAATGTCAGCATGTCATGGATCATCGGACTTGCGGTTGCAATCATTGTAGTCATCGTAGGATTTTTATTCTTTGTAGTTATGCCGAAGTTCAAACTGATCCAGAATCAGGTCGACAGACTGAATCTTGTCAGTCGTGAAATCTTAACAGGACTTTCGGTTATCCGTGCATTCGGCACACAAAAGCATGAGGAAGAGCGGTTTGATGATGCGAACAAAGCACTGACGAAGACAAACCTTTTCGTAAACCGTGCGATGACGTTTATGATGCCGCTTATGATGTTCGTAATGAACAGTATTACGCTGCTGATCGTATGGGTAGGCGGTCACAGTATCAACGACGGTGTAATGCAGGTTGGAGATATGATGGCGTTTATCCAGTATACGATGCAGATCATCATGGCATTCTTAATGATCTGTATGATTTCGGTTATGCTTCCAAGAGCAGCAGTATCTGCAAGCCGTATTGATGAAGTACTGACAAGTGAGACAATGATTCATGATCCGAAGCAGCCGTCACGTATTCCGGAAGAAGGAAAAGGAAAGGTCGTATTCGATCATGTATCCTTCCGTTATCCGGGAGCAGAAGAAGATGTACTGCATGATATTTCCTTTACGGCAGAGCCGGGAAAGACCACGGCATTTATCGGAAGTACCGGATGTGGTAAGTCTACGCTGGTAAACCTGATCCCGAGATTTTATGATGTTACAGATGGTAAGATCACGATCGACGGAAAAGATGTCAGAGATGTATCACAGCATGAACTGCGTGAAAAACTGGGATATGTACCGCAGAAAGCTGTACTGTTCTCCGGTGATATTGCTTCGAATATTTTATATGGCAACCCGGATGGAAGTGAAGCTGAGATGATTGAAGCAGCAACAATCGCACAGGCAACAGAATTTATTGATCAGAAGAAGAAAAAATATAAGAGCCCGATCTCACAGGGAGGAGCCAATGTATCCGGTGGTCAGAAGCAGAGACTTTCGATTGCAAGAGCAATTGCAAAACATCCGGATGTATATATATTCGATGATAGTTTTTCGGCACTGGATTATAAGACAGATGCAACACTCCGTGCAGAGCTGAAGGAGAAGACAGCGGAAAGTACTGTTATGATCGTTGCGCAGAGGATCAGTACGATCCTTCATGCAGATCAGATCATTGTACTGGAAGATGGTCAGATCGTCGGAAAGGGTACACATAAAGAATTACTGAAGAACTGCGAAGCATATTATCAGATTGCTTCTTCACAGTTATCAGAAAAAGAATTAGAAGAAGATCTTAAGGAGGTGGAATAATATGCCAAGAGGTAGAGGACGTGGACCACAGATGTCAAATGAAAAGGCAAAAGATTTTAAAGGCATAATGAAAAAGCTGATGGCATATTTGAGCGCATATAAGATTGGAATATTCTTTGTAATCGTATTTGCTATCGGAAGTACGATATTCAATATTGTAGGACCGAAGATTCTTGGAAAGGCAACGACTGAGATATTTAAAGGACTGGTCAGAAAAGTATCCGGAGGATCCGGAATAGATTTTGACAAGATCGCGCATATCGTACTGACGCTGTTATGCCTGTATCTGACAAGTGCGGTATTCTCCTTTGTACAGGGGTACATTATGACGGGTGTGTCACAGAAGCTGACGTACCGTCTGAGAAAAGAAATCTCTGAGAAGATCAACCGTCTGCCGATGAACTATTTTGATAAGCAGACACATGGTGAAGTATTATCGCGTATTACCAACGATGTAGATACCTTAAGTCAGAGTCTGAACCAGAGTGCGACGCAGGTGATCACATCGACGACAACGATCATCGGTGTATTGATCATGATGCTCAGTATCAGCCCGCTGATGACCGTGGTAGCACTCCTGATCCTTCCGGTTTCAATGGGACTGATCTCAGTGATCGTGAAACGTTCACAGAAATATTTCATGAGTCAGCAGGAATATCTGGGTCATGTAAACGGACAGGTGGAAGAAATCTATGGCGGTCATAATATCATCAAAGCGTTTAATAAAGAAGAGGATGTAATTGCAACATTCAAGCGTGACAATGATATTCTGTATACATCGGCATGGAAATCGCAGTTCCTGTCAGGAATGATGATGCCGATCATGCAGTTCGTCGGAAATCTCGGATATGTCGGTGAGGTTATCCTCGGCGGTTACCTTGCGATGAAAGGTACGATCCAGGTTGGAGATATCCAGTCATTTATTCAGTACGTAAGAAGTTTTACGATGCCGATCCAGCAGGTTGCACAGGTGGCCAATATGTTACAGTCTACAGCGGCAGCTTCCGAGCGTGTGTTTGAATTCCTTGAGGAGAAGGAAGAAGACCAGACGGTAGAGAATCCGGTATGTATCGATAAACTGGAAGGAAGCGTAAGCTTCGACCATGTACATTTCGGATATAATCCGGATCACACAATCATCAATGACTTCAGTGTGGATGTAAAACCAGGACAGAAGGTTGCAATCGTAGGACCGACCGGTGCCGGAAAGACGACGATGATCAAATTATTAATGCGTTTCTATGATGTTGGAAGTGGTTCGATCAAAGTAGATGGACATGATGTCCGCGACTTTAACCGTGATGACTTAAGAAAAATGTTCGGAATGGTATTACAGGATACCTGGCTGTTCAAGGGAAGCATCGAAGATAATATCCGTTATGGACGACTGGATGCAACGCATGAAGAGGTTGTGGAGGCCGCAAAGGCAGCACGTGCACACCGCTTTATAAAGACGCTTCCGGGTGGTTATCAGATGGAGTTAAATGAAGAAGCAAGTAACGTATCACAGGGACAGAAACAGCTCCTGACGATCGCAAGAGCCATGCTGGCAGATCCGAAGATTCTGATTCTTGATGAGGCGACAAGTTCGGTAGATACAAGAACCGAGATCCAGATCCAGAAGGCGATGGATCAGCTGATGAAAGGAAGAACAAGTTTCGTAATTGCACACCGGCTGTCTACGATTCGTGATGCGGATGTGATCCTTGTTATGAAAGACGGGGATATTGTAGAGCAGGGAAATCATGAGGAATTATTAGCACAAAATGGATTCTATGCAGAACTGTATAATTCACAATTTGAGAGAAGTGCATAAGGATATTTACAGATAGAGAAGCCCATGCTAAAAGAAATAAGGCGCTGCCCGAAGAATATCGGGTGCGCCTTTTGTTGTGTGCATTGACATATGCGGAAGGGGATTCATTTGATGCGCTGCCTTTTGTTATTTTACGTATATAGAGGGTGTAAAATAATGAAATATTATTATTGTGTAGCCATTCTTACGTAAAATATATAAGTAAAATAAGAAAGGAGAGGCATGAATCGTTTTAAGAAATGCTATGTAGGAAAAGCTGCCACTTGACAGTTTTCTTACAAAATCCGATGAATATTTAAAGTAATTAAATTATATCACTCGCGGTAAGAAAAGTATAGTATAATAAACGAATAAAAAGAAACGCAACAAAATGTTGCATGCCGGAACAAAAGAAATGTCCCGGCGTGTATTTTAGATACCAAAGTATGCAAGAAAAGTTGCCAGTGGCAAGTTCTCTGTATCGCGTGTGTTCGATACTAATGTGTGGAAATTCCGGCAAGAATGTTTTTTACATGTGAGATTTCCTGATCGGTAGCTTTGGCGGCAGGAACATAATAACTTTTTTCGCGGGCAATCTGATAAAGTTTTTCCTGGGACATTTCACAGTCATTACGTATCTGTTTCAGTTTCTGCTTCAATTCTTTGTTTTCCGTCTGGGAAATCATTTCTCCGTAACGTACAAGTTCTCCGTTGACACCGGCAAGGGCATCGCTTACCATCGTTTTTTCATCCAGCATAGATAGTTCCTCCTATAAAAATTTCATCAGATCCTGTCGGTTCTTCATAGCACTGTCTGCAGCATCCTGAAACAGCTTGCGGATTTCAGGATCTTTGGCTTCTGAGGCATAGTCCTGCATTTTGCACTGGCTGGTTTCAAATCCGCCAATTAAATGACGCAGGTTCTGAAGATCAAGTATTGAAATTTCTGACATAGTACACGTTCCTCCTTTTTATTATTATATATCTGTGAAGAACTGTCAGTGGCAGGTTCTTTGCAGCGCCGGGCGTTTGAAAGAAGCTGCGAGCGGCAAGTTCTGTAGATATGACATATACAGTATGTGCAATAGACGCAGATTATATATATGGAAATGCATAGAAAAAAACTATCAGTTAAAGCGACAAAAACTATGGAAAATGTCGTATACTGATAACAGATGATTTACATAATGTGATTTGTGTAATAAAACGAATAAACAAAAGGGGTTAAAAGCAACATGAGAATGATTGATATGCACTGTGATACTTTGTGGAAATTGATCGATTTGGATGGCCAGGGAGATTTGATGAAGAATGATTGCCATATCAGTATTCCATCTATGAAAAAAGCGGGAACCGTCGTGCAGCTTTTTGCCTGTTTTACGAAGGCGGCTGATTATAAGAAGAAAGGAGGATATGATGCGGCATTCGTTCATGTACAGGATATGGTGCGATATTTAAGGCAGCAGCAGGAGAGGTACAGTGAAGATCTGGCACTGGCATATTCGTGGAATGATGTAGACAGGAATGATCTCGCAGGACGGATCTCTGCGATTATGACTGTGGAAGAAGGGGGAATTTTAAACGGTCATATGGAGCGGCTGGAAGAGCTGTATCAACATGGGATCAGGCTTATGACACCGGTATGGAATTATGAAAACTGCATCGGATATCCAAACAGCAGAAAGAAATCTGTAATGTGGAAGGGGTTAAAACCTTTTGGAAAAGAAGTGATAGAAAGAATGGGAGAACTGGGAATGATCATAGATGTATCCCATGCATCGGATGGAACATTCCGGGATATAATGGCAATCGCAAAAGGAACGGTGATTGCGTCTCATTCTAATTGCAGGGAGATTGCAAAGCATCCGAGAAATCTGACAGATGAGATGATCTGGCAGCTTGCAGATGCAGGTGGTATTGCGGGACTTAATCTGTATGGTCCGTTCCTTGGAAGAGAGAAAGAATCCAGGATTGAGGATATGACAGCTCATATATTACATATGTTAAATAAAGGGGGCAGTGATTTCCCGGCAATTGGAACTGATTTTGACGGTTTCGGGGAGATGGAAGTAATGGAAATTGGACATCCGGATGAGATGGAGAAGCTGTGGGAAATATTGAAGCAAAAAGGAGTAAAGGAGTCACAGCTTGATAAGATCTGGTATCGGAATGCGATGAGAGTTTTGAAAAGTATTTAAATATAAAGCAGGGACGGTTATCAGCCCCTGCTTTATTCAATCGCATAGTATGTATTTATTTTTGATTTTTATTTACATTCTGCAGCTTCATTGCACGAACTTTCAGAGGAAGTCCGAACAGGTTGATGAATCCGCTTGCATCATGATGATCATAGAGATCACCTGTTGTAAAGCTTGCAAGTGATTCACTGTACAGAGAATATGGAGAAGTTGTTCCTGCTTTTGTGATGGTTCCTTTGTAAAGTTTGAATTTGACTTCACCAGTTACATATTCCTGTGTGCTTTCAACGAAAGCCTGGATTGCCTCACGAAGCGGAGTGAACCATTTTCCTTCGTATACGAGCTGAGCAAGCTTGTCAGACATTTCTTTCTTTACTTCTGCTGTAGCACGGTCAAGGATCAGTTCCTCTAACTGCTGGTGAGCTTCCATTAAGATGGTTCCTCCTGGAGTTTCATAGACACCGCGGGATTTCATTCCGACAACACGATTTTCTACAATGTCGATGATACCGATTCCATGCTTTCCGCCGAGGGCGTTTAACTCTGTGATAATCTCAGATACTTTCATCGTTTGTCCGTTTAAGCTGACTGGAACACCTTTTTCGAAAGTCATTGTGATATATTCGCCTTCATCCGGTGCCTGTTCCGGGGTAACGCCGAG
>OINJ01000278.1_pt1 | contig 11156 bp, 9 predicted proteins | sample 1585101 | NCBI WGS metagenome assembly OINJ01 (sample SAMN02674698, study PRJEB24791) | human gut metagenome, SKBSTL036 | isolation source: stool | host: Homo sapiens | place: USA | reverse complement strand
TACGAGATCGACACCACCCACCTGAACAGCACCAACGTCCCGGACGATCTGTCCCGCCAGATGCGTGCCAGCTACTACTTCCTGGGTGCGCTGCTCTCCCGCTTTGGCAAGGCACAGGTGGCCATGCCCGGCGGCTGCAACCTCGGCCCCCGCCCCATCGACCAGCACCTGAAGGTGTTCAGCGCTCTGGGCGCAGAGGACAGTGTGGACTACGGCATGATCACCGTCCACGCCGACGAGCTGAACGGCGCTCATATCTTCTTTGATAAGGTGAGCGTAGGCGCTACCATGAACGGTATGCTCTCCGCTGTCATGGCCAAGGGTCAGACCATTCTGGAAAACTGTGCCAAGGAGCCCCATGTGGTCGATCTGGCCAACTTCCTGAATATGTGCGGCGCTGATGTGCGCGGCGCAGGCACCGATGTCATCAAGGTGCGCGGCGTCGAGCAGATGCACGGCTGCACCTACAGCATCATCCCCGACCAGATCGAGGCCGGCAGCTACATGGTGGCTGCTGCAGCCACCGGCGGCGATGTGCTGGTGAAGAACGTCACCCCCAAGCACCTCGAGCCTATCACCGCAAAGCTCCGCCGTGCGGGCATTGAGGTGGAGGAATTTGACGATGCTGTGCGGGTTCGCCGCACCGGCGACATCCTGCCCCTCAAGATCAACACCATGCCCCACCCGGGCTTCCCCACCGATATGCAGCCCCTGATGGGCGTTCTGCTCAGCGTGGCAAAGGGGACTTCCACCGTCACCGAGAGCGTGTGGGACAACCGCTTCCGCTATGTGGACGAGCTGCGCAAGATGGGCGCGAATGTCCAGGTGGACGGTCAGGTGGCCGTGTTCGAGGGCGTGGAAAAGCTTTCTCCCGCTCCGCTCCGCGCTTCCGACCTGCGCGCCGGTGCAGCGATGGTCGTTGCAGCCCTGATGGCCGACGGCACCAGCGAGATCGAGGAGATCGGCCATATCGAGCGCGGCTACGAGAACATCGTGGAGAAGCTGCGCGGCCTCGGTGCTGACATCAGGAAGGTGGAGCGGATGCCCGCTGCACTGGAACAGGCTCTGTAATTAGAAAAACCTCTCCGTCACGCCTGCGGCGTGCCATCTCCCCTGCCGAGGGGGAGACCTTGGCAGTCCGTCAGGTCCCTGCGTTTTTATGACTGCGCAGCAGACGGAGAGGTTTTATTTGTTGAGGTTTATCATGTCTGAATTCATCTCTCTTTATTCCGGTTCCTCCGGCAACAGCAGCGTCGTGCGCTGTGGGGAGCGGTATCTCATCGTGGATATGGGCAAAGGCGTCCGCACCACCGGCGCAGCCCTCAAGGAGCTGGAGCTGAACATCTCCGACTGCGACGGCATTCTTGTCACCCATGAGCACAGCGACCATGTGAAGGGCCTTTCCACCTTCCTGAAAAAATATCCGCTGCCGGTGTACGGTGCAGAGGAAACGCTGGAATTTCTGGACGCAAACGGGGTCGTTCCCGCCAGCTGTGATCTGACAGCCCTGACGCCGGGCAGGGAAGAGGACATCGGTGTCTTCGGGGTCAAAGCGTTCCCCACCAGCCACGACGTCCCCTGTGTGGGCTACCGCATCCACACCCCCGACGAGAAGACCATGACCATCGCCACCGACCTCGGTGTGCTGACTCCTGCCGTACATGAAGCCCTCTCCGGCTGCGACCTTGTGGCCCTCGAGAGCAACTACGACCTGCACATGCTCCGCAGCGGGCCGTACCCCTACTATCTGCGCGCCCGCATCGAGTCGGTCCGGGGCCACCTCTCCAACGATGAGTGCGCGGCAAAGCTGCTGGAACTCATCCAGGAAGGCTGCAAGAAGTTTGCCCTCTGCCACCTTTCGCAGGAGAACAACACCCCTATGCTGGCGCTGCAGACCGTCTTTTCCACCCTCGGTGCGGCGGGCGTCGTGCCGGACAAGGATTGTATCGTCCAGACCCAGCGGCGGAACGAAGTGAGCCCCGCGCTGGCGTTCTGACACTATAAAACCAGAGCAGGAAAAGGAGAAAAGAGCCTATGTCGTACATCATGGCGCTGGACGCCGGAACCACCTCGAACCGCTGCATCCTGTTCAATAAGGCAGGCGAGATCTGCAGCGTCGCGCAGAAGGAATTTGCCCAGTATTACCCGAGACCCGGCTGGGTGGAGCACGACGCCAATGAGATCTGGGCCACCCAGCTGGGCGTGGCCCTCTCGGCCATGAACAAAGTCGGCGCCCGGGCCGAGGACATCGCCGCCATCGGCATCACCAACCAGCGGGAGACCACCATCGTCTGGGACAAGGAGACCGGGGAACCCATCTGCCACGCCATCGTCTGGCAGTGCCGCCGCACCAGCGAATACTGCGACGAGCTGAAGGCCCGGGGCCTGACGGAGAAATTCCGGCAGAAGACCGGCCTCATCATCGACGCCTATTTCTCGGCCACCAAGCTCAAATGGATACTGGATCATATCCCCGGCGCCCGCGAAAGGGCCGAGCGGGGAGAACTGCTCTTTGGCACCGTGGAGACCTGGCTCATCTGGAAGCTGACCTGCGGCAAAATCCACGTGACCGACTACTCCAACGCCAGCCGGACGATGATGTTCAACATCCACACGCTGGAGTGGGACGACGAGATCCTGCAGGAGCTGAACATCCCGAAATGTATGCTCCCGAAGCCGGTGCCGTCCAGCGGCTTTTATGAGTACGCTGACCCGATGCACTTCGGCGGCGAGATAAAAATTGCCGGTGCGGCAGGCGACCAGCAGGCGGCCCTCTTCGGCCAGACCTGCTTTGCCTCCGGCGAGGCGAAAAACACCTTCGGCACCGGCGGCTTTTTGCTCATGAACACCGGTGAGACGCCGGTCACTTCTCAGAACGGTCTTGTCACCACCATCGCCTGCGGCCCCGACGGCAGGGTGAATTATGCGCTGGAAGGCTCTATTTTCGTGGCCGGTGCGGCCATCCAGTGGCTCCGCGATGAGCTGCGCCTGCTGGAAGAGGCCCGCGACTCCGAGTATATGGCTCAGAAGGTCAAGGACACCAACGGCTGTTACGTCGTGCCGGCCTTCACCGGCCTCGGCGCGCCCCACTGGGACCAGTACGCCCGCGGCACCATCGTGGGCCTCACCCGGGGCTGCAACAAGTACCACATCATCCGGGCCACGCTGGACAGCATCTGCTATCAGGTCAACGACGTCCTCCGCGCCATGGCAGCGGACTCCGGCATCGCCATGAAGTCTCTCCGGGTGGACGGCGGCGCGTCGGCCAACAACTACCTCATGCAGACCATGGCCGACATCAGCGACCTCGAAGTCAAGCGCCCCCGCTGCGTGGAAACGACGGCGCTGGGCGCGGCCTATCTGGCCGGCCTCGCCGTAGGCTACTGGCAGTCCGCCGAGGACATCACCCGCAACTGGTCGGTGGACCGCGTGTTCTGCCCGGCCATCTCGGAAGAGGAACGCACCAAGCGTATCAAGGGCTGGAATAAGGCTGTCCGCTGCGCCTATCACTGGGCCAGGGACGAAGAGAAATAAGAAGAGAAATAAAACGGCCGGAGTTACCTGACGAGTAACTCCGACCGTTTTTTGTTATTGAGCAGCTTGAGCGAGGGAAAATCACGGCTTGCAGAGAACACGACGCTCCGACGAGCTGTGGTTTGAATTTATATCATCTTAAAGTATCCCTTTTCAGGAGTCGATCTCGCCCTTGGAAAGTGCGATGACACACTCCACATGCCGGGTTCGTGGAAAAAGGTCCACCGGCTGCACCTTCTCCGCATGATACCCATGCTCTTCGAGCCATGCGGCATCTCTTGCGGCGGTGGAGGGGTTGCAGCTGACGTAGACCACCCGGCGGGGGGACATCTGGACGACGGCGGAAAGGGTCGTTTCGTCGCAGCCCTTGCGGGGCGGGTCGAGCATGATGACATCAGGACGCAGGCCCTCAGCGGCGAGGCGGGCCGCAGCCTGACCGGCGTCGGCGCAGAAGAAGCGGCTCTTGGCGGCGACGGCGTCGCCCATCCGGGCGGCGTTGGCCTTGGCGCTGTCAATGGCCTCAGGCACGATCTCCACGCCGATGAGCTCCCGGCAGCGGTCGGCCATGGAGAGACCGATGGTACCCATGCCGCAGTAGAGGTCGAGCAGAACGTCCGAGGACTCCAGCTGGGCGTACTCGGCAGCGATGCCGTAGAGCCGCTCAGCGGCCAGTGTGTTGACCTGATAAAAGGAGAGGGGGCCGAGCCGGACCGGCACACCGCAAAGAGTATCCTCGATATAGCCCGGGCCGTAGAGGGAGATGGTCTCCTCGCCGAGGATGACGTTGGTCTTCTTGGCGTTGACATTGATGAGGACGGACGCAATATCGCTGAACTGCTCCCGCAGCGCGGTCACGAGCTCCTCGCTGTGGGGGAACTTCGGGCGGGTGCAGACGAGGCAGACCATGATCTGGCCGCTGTGTGCACCCCGGCGCAGGAAGATATGCCGAACAAGGCCCTTGCCGCTCTCCTCATCGTAGGGCTGGATGCCATGGGCGGCGAAGAAGCTGCAGAGCGCGTTGCCGATGTCGTTCAGGACGCTGGGCTGTAATCTGCAATCGGGGCAGGGGACGATGCGGTGGGTGCGGCCGGCGTAAAAGCCGATGCAGGGCGCGCCGTTTTTGTCGCGGCCCACCGGGAACTGTACCTTGTTGCGGTAGCGGTCCACCTCAGGGGAGGGAAGGGCATCCAGCACCGGCACATCCAGTCCGCCGATGCGGCGGAAGGCGTCGGCGACGCTTTCCTGCTTGGACCGCAGCTCGGCGGCGTAGTCCATGTGCCGCAGGCTGCAGCCGCCGCAGGGGCCGGCGACAGCACAGTCCACCGGGATGCGGTCAGGCGAAGGGGTGAGCAGTTTGTCCAGGATGCCGAAGGCATACCGGCCGCAGTCCTTGACGATACGCACCTGAGCCTCATCGCCGGGGGCAGTACCCGGGACGAAGACGGCCTCGCCCTCCGGCGAGTGGGCAACGCCGCTGCCGTCGCTGGAAAGACGCTCGATGCGGAGGGTGAGAAGCTGGTTTTTCTGTAAGGGCATGGGATGATCTCTCCTTATGTCTCGTCAGGGGCGGGCTGGACGTCTGCGTCAGCCTGCGAAGTCATATACTTGCTGGGCGGCACACCTTTGGCGCGCTTGAACACCCGCGAAAAATAGAACTGGTCGAGGAAGCCCACCGATGCCGCCACCTCGGCGATGGACAGTGTGCCGCTGCGCAGCAGCTTGCAGGCTTCGTTGACCCGGTATTCGGTCAGATAGTCGATGGGGCTCTTGCCCACATTGAGCATGAACACCCGGTACAGATGGCTCCGGGAGACGCCGACGCTCTTGGCAACATCGTCGATGGAGATGTCGTGGGAGTAGTTGAACTGGATGTACTTGATGGCGTTCAGGACATACTGGCTGGAAGAAGAGGTGCTGTGGGGGCGGCTCTCACTGGTCTCCCGCATCAGGGCGGCGATGAAGAGGTAGAGATAGCCCACCATCGCGGCCTCGTCCTGGGGCTGCAGGCCGCGGGAAGAGTAGATGCTGCTCAGGGCCGCCCGCATCCTCTCCAGGTCCTGGGTGTGGTGGACGGGGGCAGCGTCGGTGAAAGGCAGCTGCGCCGCAAGCTTGTGGGCGCAGGCACCGTTGAAGCCGACCCAGCTGTACTCCCACGGCTGGGCCTCGTCGGCAGTATAGCGGATGAGCTGGCTGGGGCGGGCAAAGAACAGATCGCCCGGCACGACCTCGTAGGTGCGCCCGCCGACCTCGAACACGCCCTTGCCCGAGACGACCAGATGGATAAGGTAGTGGTCCCGGATGCCGGGACCCCAGGTCTGCCCCGGAGCACAGCGCTCCAGACCGCAGTTGAAGATGGACAGCTCGATGTTGTTGGTGTAGTTCTGCTTGAACGACTGCTTGTAGACGTCTGCCATTGCGGTTTCCTCCTGCCTGTTGGCTCTATAGCCTGAGTATACCACATCTGCCCCCGCAAATTCAACAAAAGTACATCTTATTCTTTGGGCTGGACACCGAAAATTACTTTTTTTGCGGGTTGAAATTGCAAAATGGCAGCGGATGCATTACAATAGCGGTAACAAACCGAACATTGCAGAGAGTGCAGGGAGGGGTTCTGGATGGCAACCAGCAGGCAGCTCAGAGAACAGATCGCAGCAGGGAGGTGGGACGCCGCGCTGGCCGCGCTCTACGGCGGCAGCGAGGAGGTCCTGGCCCGCCAGCGCAGCCGTTATGGTGCGGCCCTCGAACAGTTTGAGCTTTACTATGGGCCGGGGCGGCAGGTGCAGGTCTATTCGGCCCCGGGCCGCACAGAGCTTGGCGGCAACCACACCGACCACCAGCACGGTTACGGTCTTGCGGGTGCGGTCACGCTGGACCTTGTGGCGGTGGCATCCCGGAACGAGGATGGCTTCATCCGGGTCAAGTCCCGTGGCTTCAACAAGCTGGACGTCATTGATTTGACCGAAGCGGAGCCGCAGCAGGGGGAGAGCACCCATTCGGCCAGCCTCATCCGGGGCATCGCGGAGGGCTTCCGGGCAAAGGGCTGCGATGTGGGCGGCTTCGATGCCTACACGGCCAGCGATGTGCTGCGGGGCTCGGGACTGTCCAGCTCAGCAGCCTTTGAGATGGGCGTGGCCATGATCCTCAACACGGAATACGGCTGCGGCCTGGACGCCCCTGCGCTGGCCCGCATCTGCCAGTTTGCGGAGAATACCTACTTCGGCAAGCCCAGCGGCCTGCTGGACCAGCTGACCAGCGCCGTGGGCGGGGTGCTCTTTGCAGATTTCGCCGACCCGACGGCACCGAAAATTGAGAAGATCCATGCCGACGGCGTCCTGCCCGAGGGCATGACCCTCTGTGTCACCGATACCCGTGCCAGCCACAGCGAGCTGACCGGCGAGTTCGCGGCCATCCGGAACGAGATGGAGGCCGTGGCAGCCTGTCTGGGCGGCAAAGTGCTGGGCGAGGTGGACGAGAAACGCTTCTGGCAGGAGCTGCCCCGTCTGCGGGAGCAATGCGGCGACCGCGCCGTGCTGCGTGCCATCCACTATTTTGAGGAGAATGCCCGTACCCTTGCCCAGAGAGCTGCTCTTGCGGCGGGAGACTTTGCCGCCTTTGCCCGGCTGGTGGAGAAGAGCGGCCACTCGTCCTTTGAGTGCTGCCAGAATGTCTACTGCGCTTCTTCGCCAAAGCATCAGGGGCTGTCGGCGGCGCTGGCTATCAGCCAGAGCATCCTTGCAGGCACCGGCGGTGCATGGCGGATGCAGGGCGGCGGCTTTGCCGGAACGATCCAGGCTTTTGTACCGGATGCGCTGGTAAAGCGCTACTGCGCCGCGATGGAGGCACTGTTCGGCCCGGGCTGCTGCTATCTGCTCTCGCTGCGGGAGCAGGGAGCCGTGCGGGTCATGTAAAACACAAAAAGAATGCCCTGCGGCATGGTGAGAGTCCACCGCCGCAGGGCATTCTTTTGGTTTTGGAAAGGTCAGCCGCGCTGAGACTTTGCGTCTGCACGCAGAGCGCTCATATCGTTCTTGTAGGTCTGAAGATCTTCTGCAGCCTTGCTCGGTCCGCCGAAGAAGAAGGTGTGGACGCCTTCCACGGCATTGAAGCCGGCCTTGACCACATTGAACAGCAGCTTCGGAATGAACGAGATGGAGAGAGAGAGCAGTCCACCTCTAAAGAAGAAATCAGTGAAACGGAGATGGTCCGTAAATGAGGTCCATGCGTCACGAAATGCGCCGCCGCCGCCAAGAAGGGCTTTTTCTCCGTCCGTTACAACAGCATAGGAAGAAGGCATCTGGATGCGTTTCATAAACGACTCCTTTCTATCACTCCGTCAAATCAAACAGACTCAGGCAGCTGCAGCCACGATGGGGTCGGTGATGCCGGCATCCTGCTGCTGGGACGCGGCAATATTTGCCTTGGTCTGGGCATAAGCATTCTTGAGCTCGATGAAGATGGACTTGACCGTGTTATAGATCTGGATCGCCTGCATTGCGCCGTACCAGCCAGCGAGAGCGCCGACCGCCACAGTGGCAGCTTTGCCGGCCTTGTTCTGGCCGTCCCAGTAATAGGAGACCGACTGGGACAGGGTCAGACCATCCTTGTGCATCAGGATGAGGCCGCCAACGGCTGTGCCGAGGGCTGCTTTGCCCATCAGCTGGGCAAAGTTGACCGTGAAGTTGACCACAGACTGAAGCAGGGCCTCAGGATGAAATTCGATGAGATAAGAGCCTATCTGGATGGCACCGCCATCAATATAGGTCATTTCATCGGCAGAGAGGGCAGTGTAGGATGCCGGCATCAGCGGGCTCTGATATGTAAGTTCCATAGTGGGAATGCTCCTTTCGCACATGCGCTCCGTCCACATACGGAGACTAAGTTACCTGAATTATAGCATAACTGCCCAAAAACAACAAGAGAGCGAAAAAAGATAATTGGAACGGGATTTGGGACTCCAAAACGGAAAATCCAGGTGAAACAAACGAAAAAACGATAAAATATAAAGAGCAAAGCAGGCCGGAGACTCCGAAAAAATGTTGTGTGAAATTTGAAGAAAAACGCAAAAACAGCAGCGCCCCGGCTGCTGTCCGGTGAGGGGACGGCAGGCAGGGCGCTGCTGCTATCAGGATGAATCGGAGAAAAATGGGGAAAACTTAAAGTTCTTCGCCCGGCACACGGTGGTACAGTGCGGTCAGCTCAGCGATGTGAGCGCTGAGGGCCGGGGTGAGCGGCTGGGTGAGCCGCCACTGCCAGTTGGCACCCTGGGTGCTGGGGGTATTGATGCGGGCCTCAGCGTCCAGATGGAGCCAGTCGGCCAGCGGGATGACAGCCATGTCCGACACGCAGGAAAGGCAGGCGCAGATCATGGCCTCCGTGAGGTCTTCCGGTGCGCAGCGCAGGTAGCGGCAGGCATAGGCCACATCCTCGGCGCTGGCGCTCTGACGCCAGCCCTCGGCGGTCACGTTGTCGTGGGTGCCGGTGTAGACCACGCTGTTGCGGGGATAGGTGTAGGGCAGGTAGTTGCCCGGCTCGCGGCTGTCAAAGGCGAACTGCATGATCTTCATGCCCGGGTAGCCGCTTGCGGCCAGCATGGCCTTGACCTCGGGGGTCAGATAGCCCAGATCCTCGGCGATGATGCCGCCCTCGCCCAGCGCCTTGTGCATGGCGTCGATGAAAGCGCGGTCAGGGCCTTTCTCCCAGTGACCGCCCGCAGCGGTCTTGTTCCCGGCGGGGATGGAGTAGTAGCTCTCAAAGCCCCGGAAATGGTCGATGCGGACGACGTCGTAGATGGAAGTAGCGTGCTTGATGCGCTGCTTCCACCAGCGGAAGTCCTCGGCCTCGTGGCGGGGCCAGTCGTAGAGCGGGTTGCCCCAGAGCTGACCGTCGGCGGCAAAGGCGTCGGGCGGACAGCCGGCAACGCTGGTCAGGTGGACGGCGCCGTCGGTCTGGAACAGCTCCGGGTGGGTCCAGAGGTCGCTGGAATCGGGGCTGACGTAGATGGGAATGTCGCCCACCAGCTGGATGCCGTGGCTGTTGGCGTAGGTCTTGAGGGCGTTCCACTGGGTGTAGAAGAAGAACTGCACGGCCTTGTAGTAGTCCACCTCGGCGGCCAGCCGCTCTTTGGCGGCGGCGAGGGCCGCAGGCTTCCGGGTGCGCAGGTCGTCGGGCCAGTCGGCGAGACCGGCCTGCCCCTGCTCGGCCTTGACGGCCATGAAGAGGGCATAATCCTCGAGCCAGCCGCTCTGGGCTTCACAGAAAGCCTCATAGGCCGGGGTAGGGGAAGCCAGCAGCCGGTCAGCCGCTTTATGGAGCACCACGGGCCGCTGCTGGTAGAGCGCACCGTAATCGACGGGACCCACCGGCTGGGGCGCGGGCAGCTCAGCCTCGGTGAGGAGGCCGTCCGCTGCCAGCAGACGGAAATCGATAAAGTAGGGGTTGCCGGCAAAGGCAGAAAAGCTCTGGTAGGGGCTGTCCCCGTAGCCCGTAGGGCCGATGGGGAGTATCTGCCAGTAGGTCTGCTTTGCAGCCGCAAGGAAATCGACGAAGGCAAAGGCTTCATTTCCCAGTGTGCCGATGCCGTAAGGACCCGGCAGGCTGAAGACGGGCATCAGAATGCCGCTTGCACGCATGGCTGGAACCTCCTTGTTTTAACCCTTGACAGCGCCTGCCACGACACCCTCGATGATGTACTTCTGGCAGGTCATGTAAAGGATGATGATGGGGATGATGGCGATGATAATGCAGGCCATCATGGGGGCCAGCTCGACGCGGCCATAGCCGCCGCGGAAATACTGGATAGCCATGGGAATGGTGCGGTACTTCTTGATGTCCAGCACCAGCGTGGGCAGCAGGTAGTCGTTCCAGACCCACATCGTCTCAAGGATGGCGGTGGAGATCATGGTGGGCTTGAGGATGGGGAAGACGACCTTGAAGAAGATCTGGATGGGGTTGCAGCCGTCGATCATGGCAGCCTCTTCGATCTCGATGGGGACGCTCTTCATGAAGCCGGTGAACATGAACACGGCCAGACCGGCACCGAAGCCCAGATAGATGATGCAGATGTTGTAAGGGTTATTCAGCTTTAAGGTATCAGCGGTTTTTGCCAGTGTGAACATGACCATCTGGAAGGGGACAATCATGCTGAATACGCACAGATAGTACATACCTTTGGACAAGGTGTTCTGCACACGGGTGATATACCATGCGCACATGGAGCAGCACAGCAAAATCAGTGCCACAGACGAAACCGTGATCACTAAACTATACCAGAAAGAGGACAAAAAGTCCATTTCCTGAATGCCATAAATGTAGTTTTTCAGGCCGACGAAGGTCTCGGCGTTCGGCAGCTCAAAGGCGTGGCTCGTCGTGATGGCGCGCTCGGTCTTGAGGGAGTTCATCAAAATCATGAACACCGGGTACAGCCAGGCGATGCACAGGATCGTGAACAGAACGGACAGTACCGTGTTGATGCGGCGGTCTTTTTTAGTAGCACCCATTATGCCTGCACCTCCTTAGAGCGGGTAAAATGCAGCTGGAGCAGCGAAATAACGACCACAAACAGGAAGAAAACGACGGCCTTGGCCTGACCGATGCCCTTCCACTGGGAGATCGGAAGAGCACAC
>OINJ01000277.1_pt1 | contig 11238 bp, 8 predicted proteins | sample 1585101 | NCBI WGS metagenome assembly OINJ01 (sample SAMN02674698, study PRJEB24791) | human gut metagenome, SKBSTL036 | isolation source: stool | host: Homo sapiens | place: USA | reverse complement strand
TGTGATGGACACCGGCGGTGACCTTCACAGCGTAGTAGGGAGCGGTGTTCAGGGGGTTGGCGAAGCTGGTACGGCCGAAGTCGGGGTCATTCTTGGCCTCAACGTAGCCGTTCCACTTGTCCATGGTCTCTGCGAAGGCAGCGGCATCGACGCCCATAGCCTTGCCCAGCTCCTCGTAGGTCTCGCCGGTGACGGTGTAGCCCTTCTTGATGTAGCCCTGGATGACGCTGGAAGCATCGACCATGGCCTGATCGACGACCAGCCAGCTGTAGCTGCCGGTCTGGGCGATCTCAGCGGCGGAGACGACATCGCGGGTGCCGACCTCGTCGATGAAGCGCTTGCCTTCCTCGTTGATGAGGATAGCGCCGTCGCCGCGCAGGCCCTCGGTGATCAGGGCAGCGGTGTTGGCCTCAACGGTGGGGTGGATCTGGATCTGGTCCATGTCCACGGTAGCAGCGCCGATGGCCTGTGCCATCTCGATGCCCTGGCCCTGGATGCCGGGGGCGTTGGTGGTCATGAAGCCCTTCAGCTCGGGCTTGTACTTGACGACCATGTCGAGGTTTGCGCCGAAGCCGCCGGTAGCCAGAACGACTGCCTTGGCGTTGACGGTGACGGTCTCACCGGAAGCACCGGTGGCCTTGACGCCCACGGCAGCGCCGTTGGCATCGGTCAGGATCTCAGTTGCAGTGGTGTCCAGCATCATCTTGACGCCGGCCTTCTCGCAGTTCTCCTGCAGCAGGGGGATCATGTAGGAGCCGACGGAAACGGTCTTGCCCTCTGCGTTCACAGGGCGATGGATGCGCTTGACGGATGCACCGCCGAAGCTGGAGACGTTGTGCAGGGTGATGCCGTGCTCGTCCAGCCAGTCGATGGCGTCAGCGGAGTTTGCGCACAGGGTCTCGACCAGCTCGGGGTCGTTGATGCCCTTGCCGCCGATCATGGTATCCAGCTCCATCAGCTCGACAGAGTCGAAGTAGCCGGTGGGGTTGGCCTGATAGGCAGCCCACTGCTCGGAGACGGTCTTTGCCAGAGCGGTGATGGTCTCGTTGTCGGCGTACTTCTCGGCAGCAGTCTTCAGGGTCTTCTCGACGCCGGCAGACTCGCCGAACTCGTTCTCGTCCTGATAGACGGTCTTGCCGGCGTTCATGCCGCCGGTGGCGCGGACGGAGTTGCCGCCCACCATGGACTGGCTCTCGAGGATGACGACGCTCTTGCCCTCACCGGCAGCGGTGATGGCAGCAGTCATGCCTGCGCCGCCTGCACCGACGACGACGACATCTGCGTCAACGGTGGAGTCCTCGGCAGTAGCGTCGTTCTCCACAGCGGTCTTGTAGTCATCGGGGTTCAGGCCGGCAGCAGTCAGAGCAGCTGCCGCAGCCTCCTTGATGGCGGTAGAGGTGATGGTAGCGCCGGACACGCCGTCCACGGCGATGCTGCCGTTCTCGGCGATCTCGCCGGGCATCTTGGCGATGGCCTGAGAGCCGACGCCCTCAGTCTCGTCCTTGCCCTCGGCGGTGCAGCCGGTGATGGCGCCGTCGGTCAGGGTCAGGGTGACGGAAACGTCGCCGCCGAAGCCCTTGGCAGTGCCGGTGAAGTCACCGGACACACCTGCGTCAGAACTGGTAGAGGCAGACTTTGCACCGCAGCCGTAGCCAAACAGGCTGACCGCGATGATCGCTGCCATAGCCAGTGCAGACACGCTCTTCTTGATCTGAGCTTTCTTCATGTTTTTCCTTCCTTGATTGCTTCGTGGTTTGTGCTTGCGAACATCTATCAGCATAAAAAGGGGGCTGCCCTTTTACAAGCAGCCCCCTCTGCCGAACTTGGGAAAAGGATTTAGGCGTTGGCCTGTGCAGCAGCAACAGCGCAGGCGACAGTAGCGCCGACCATCGGGTTGTTGCCCATGCCGATGAGGCCCATCATCTCGACGTGTGCAGGCACAGAAGAGGAACCTGCAAACTGAGCATCGCCGTGGACGCGGCCCAGAGAGTCGGTCAGGCCGTAGCTGGCGGGGCCGGCTGCGACGTTATCGGGGTGCAGGGTACGGCCCGTGCCGCCGCCGGAAGCGACGGAGAAGTACTTCTTGCCGTTCTCGATGGCCCACTTCTTATAGGTGCCGGCGACCAGGTGCTGGAAGCGGACGGGGTTGGTGGAGTTGCCGGTGATGGAGCACTGAACGTCCTCCTTCTTCATGATGGCAACACCCTCCATGACGTCGTTGGCGCCGTAGCACTTGACAGCTGCGCGCTCGCCCTCGGAGAAGGGGATCTCCTTGACGACGGTCAGGGTCTGAGAGGGGATGTCGTACTCGGTCTGCACATAGGTGAAGCCGTTGATACGAGAGATGATGTAGGCGGCGTCCTTGCCCAGGCCGTTCAGGATGACGCGCAGGGGGGTCTTGCGGACCTTGTTTGCGGTGCGGGCGATGCCGATTGCACCCTCAGCAGCGGCGAAGGACTCGTGGCCTGCCAGGAAAGCGAAGCAGGTGGTGTCCTCGCTCAGCAGACGAGCGCCCAGGTTGCCGTGGCCCAGACCGACCTGACGCTGCTCAGCGACAGAACCGGGGATGGTGAAAGCTTCCAGACCTTCGCCGATGGCGGCTGCGCACTCGGCAGCATCGGTCAGGCCGCGCTTGACGGCGATGGCGGTACCCAGGGTGTAAGCCCAGACAGCGTTATCAAAGCAGATGGGCTGCACACCGCGGACGATCTTGTCGCAGTCGATGCCCTTAGCGAGGAGCATCTCGTTGCAGGCGTCCAGAGATTCGAGGCCGTTGGCCTTCAGGCATGCCTCGATCTTCGGCATGCGGCGATCCATAGATTCAAAAGTTGCCATGAGTTGTTCCTCCTCTCTTATTCCTCACGCGGGTCGATGTACTTGACAGCGCCTGCTTCCTTGCTGAAGCGGCCGTAAGTACCCACGTTCTTCTCGTAAGCCTCGTTGGGGGTCTTGCCGTGACGGATATCCTCCATCATCTTGCCCAGCTTGACGAACTGATAGCCGATGACCTCACCGTTGGCATCCACAGCCAGCTTGTTGATGTAGCCCTCGGTCAGCTCCAGATAACGGACGCCCTTCTCCTTGGTGGAGAAGATGGTGCCGGTCATGGAGCGCAGGCCCTTGCCCAGGTCATCCAGACCTGCGCCGATGGGCAGACCGTCCTCAGAGAAAGCGGTCTGGCTGCGGCCGTAGACGATCTGCAGGAACAGCTCGCGCATCGCCACGTTGATGGCGTCGCAGACGAGGTCGGTGTTCAGAGCTTCCAGAATGGTCTTGCCGGGCAGGATCTCGCCTGCCATAGCAGCAGAGTGGGTCATGCCGGAGCAGCCGATGGTCTCCACCAGAGCCTCCTCGATGACGCCGTTCTTGATGTTCAGAGACAGCTTGCAGGTACCCTGCTGAGGTGCGCACCAGCCCACACCATGGGTGTAGCCGCTGATGTCCTTGATCTCATAGGCCTTGACCCATGCGCCCTCTTCGGGGATGGGAGCCGGACCATGCTTAGGACCTTTGGTGATCGGGCACATATTCTGTACTTGCTGCGAATAGGTCATAATCATACTCTCCTTTTGACAAATTGATGCCGTGCGGCAGAAGCTTCTCTCCCCTGCCGCCTTGCATTGACCGGGCCGTGCCGCTCTCTTTTCAGCGCCTCTCCCGGTACTACCACGCACAATTTTATTATAGAGGACGTTGGCCCAATTTGCAAGTCATTTCTGACAAATTTTTCGCAATCTTTTTTCCATTTTCGTTTTTCTGCGCAGGAGCGCAACTTCTCAATTCGGTTTTTTCTGCGGCTCCCGCCGCACCGGCGTGACGGCCCAGATGCAGGCGAAGCCCGCCGCCGCACCCGCGATGGCGAGGACGTGCCGTCCCTGCCCGAATCCCCAGAGATCCGCGATGCAGGGGAACAAAAGGCTTCCCACGCTCTGGCCCAGCGCCAGAAAGCCGTAGTTCACCCCGGCGTGGGGCAGGCCGAACAGATCGGTGGAGAGGGCGGGCAGCACCGCCGCCAGCGCCGAGTAGCAGAACGTCAGCCCCGCATACACCGCCACGACGGCCCACCCCCGGGCAAACAGGAACGCCGCCGAAAGCCCCAGCGACACGCCGAAGAGGATGAGGTCGGTGGGGCGGCGGCCGATCTTGTCGCTGAGCAGGGGCATCAGCAGCCGTCCGGCCGCACTGCCCACACTGCCCAGCACCACGGCCCAGAGGGCGGCGCTCTCGTCCAGTCCCCGCTCCATCCCAAGCTTCAGGATGATGGGGCTGAACAGCAGCACCGCCGGGGTGGAAAAGCAGACCGCTCCGGCGCAGAGCCAGTACTGCCGCGTGCCAAGCATCTGCCGGGGCGAGAGGTCGAGGGGCGGCGCGGCCTTAGCCTTTCCCTGCCGGCTGGGCTGAGGCTTTTCGGGCGGCGGGTCGGTCAGCAATGCACTGCCCGCGAGGCAGACCGGCAGGGTCAGCGCACCCAGCGCCCAGAACGCGCCCCGGATGCCCTGCACCGGCCCGAAGCCCCGCAGCGCCGTGCGGACAAAGACGGTCAGGAACGCTCCGCTCAACCCCACTGCGCCCCCGATGACGCCGGTGGCGAGGCCCTTCCGGCCCTTGTACCACTTCTGGGCGCAGGACTGGATGGACGGATAGAGAAAGGCCGTGCCGAGCCCCGCCGGGATGCTGAACACCCCGAAAAAAGCACTTCCCTTCTCTGCCGGGAGAGCCGCCGCCGCGAAGAATCCGCCGCAGAGCAGGCCCGTCCCCCACAAAGCTGCAAAGCGTGGCCCCTGCTTATCCTGCAGAAAGCCGCCGATAACGCACCCGATGCCGAAAAATGCGATGAGCACCCCGAAGGCATAGCCTGCCCCCTGCTCGCTGAGGCCGTATTCCTCCATGACGGGTCTTTGAAACACGCCCCACGCGGCGGGCAGGCCTGTCAATACCTGGATGGCCGCGCCCGCCGCCAGGATGGCCCAGGGTCTTGTTTTCTGCATTTCGTGCATCACCTCAGGGAATAGTGTGTCCTTTTCGATTGACAAAAAGACAGTATCCTTTATAATTAGAAGTGTATCACAAAAATCATCTCTCCTGTTTCGCTGTCGTGTGCCCTGACCCCAGGGCACTTCCGTTTCCGGTTCAAGTGAGCTTGTGCGTCCCGCACAGGCCTTGCCGACACGCCAGTGGCTCCCCCTCTGGGGGAGCTGTCGCGTCAGCGACTGAGAGGGCTATACAGAAAGAGGACTATCTTATGAAAACTCAGGCCTTAAAAGGTATGCGCGACCTTCTGCCCAACGAGCAGACCCTGCGCGACTACATTCAGGGCAAAATTCTCGAGACTTACCGCGCATCCGGCTTCGAGCGCATCTCCACCCCCATGCTGGAGGATATGGAGAACCTCGACAAGTCCGACGGCGGCGACAACCTGAACCTCATCTTCAAGGTGCTCAAGCGCGGCGACAAGCTCACCGCCGCCCTGAACTCCGGCGACCCGAAAGAGCTCTCCGACATGGGCCTGCGCTATGATCTGACCCTGCCCCTGAGCCGCTTCTACGCCGCCAACAAGGACAAGCTCCCCCACCCCTTCAAGGTCATCCAGACCGACCGCGTCTTCCGCGCCGAGCGCCCCCAGAAGGGCCGTCTGCGCGAGTTCGTCCAGTGCGACATCGACATTCTGGGCGACGAGAGCCCCAACGCCGAGGTCGAGCTCATCGACGTGACCACCCGCGCCCTGCTGGGCATCGGCTTCGACGGCTTCACCGTCAACATCAACGACCGCCGCATCCTCCGCGGGATGCTGGAGAGCATGGGCTTTGCCGCCGACACGCTGGATTCCGTTTGCATCACCTTCGACAAGATGGATAAGATCGGTGCCGACGGCGTGAAGGCCGAGCTTCTCGAGAAGCAGCTGCCCGAGAGCGCGGTCAACGCACTGGCCGACTTCATCGCCGCCGGTGAGGTGACGCTGGACGCCGTGGCCGCCCGCTGCGCAGACCCCGCCATCGCCGACGACCTCAAGTACGTCCTCGCTGCTGCCAACGCCATGGCCGCAGGCCGCTATCAGGTGGCCTACTGCCCCAGCCTCGTGCGCGGTCAGGGCTACTACACCGGCATGGTGTTTGAGATCACCTGCCCGCAGTTCAGCGGCGCAGTCGCCGGCGGCGGCCGCTATGACAACATGGTGGGCAAGTTCCTCGGCACTCAGGTGCCGGCAGTCGGCTTCTCCATCGGCTTCGAGCGCGTCTGCGGCATCCTGCTCGAGCAGGGCTATCAGATCCCCGGCGCAAAGCAGAAGATCGCACTGCTCTACGGCAAGGACGCCGACTTCACCGCCGTCCTGAGCAAGGCCGCTGCCCTGCGCGATACCTACAACGTCACCGTCCTGCCTCAGGGCAAGAAGCTCGGCAAGCAGCTGGGCCAGCTGGAAGCCGCAGGCTTTGCCGGTGCCGCCTTCATGGACAAGGACGAGGTAAAGGTCTTTGCCGCTCAGTAAGGGCTGAACAAACCAAAAGCACTGCACTCCCCAAAAGTGGGCGGGTGCAGTGCTTTTTTGCGTTTATGGCTGCCGGGTCAGCCGGTTTTTTTGGCGTTGGGGTACACCCGCTCCATCCGGGCGTTGTCAAAGTGCTCGTCGAGGAAGACGTCCAGCTGGTTCGCCGGGGCGATGCCGCTGGTGCGGGCGTCGTACCGGGCCAGCGCCAGTGCCGAAAGCCCCATGTTCACGGCCATGAACACCGTCAGCACCACGGTCATCCAGGGCAGGATGTGCTTTTTCAGGTTTGCCATCAGCTTTGCGACGAGGGGGTAACCGTACCGGATCCAGACCACCGCCGCGATGCCCCAGAAGAAGCAGTAGAGCAGGTTGACACGGCCTCCCAGATTGAACTTGAAGCCGCTGTAGTCCCAGAAGATGACGCCGAACAGCAGCTCACCCACGGCGCTGCAGATATACTCATACGCGCCGCCCATCACGAAGCCGAACAGGAAGATGGAGCGGTCGCTCCGCTCCTCGCTGCCCCGCAGCAGGACCGCCGCCATGACCAGCGCCAGCCCCCACACCACGCTGAAGGGTCCCCACACGAGGCTCGAGCGGCTCATCCAGACGCCCGCCGTCACCCGGCAGAACAGCGTCTCCACCACGTCGCCGAGGAAAGCCCCGATGACGAAGAGCCAGACGAGGTCACCGAAGCTCAGAGCCTTTTCTTTCTGAGCAGTCGGCTCGGGCTGGACGACGGTCGGGTAAGCCCGCTGGATACGCTTTTCCACATGGGCGATGAGCCGCTGACGCAGCTTGTCCGAGTGCTTTTCCAGCTCGAGGTTGAGCTGTTCCAGCCTCGGATGGCTGGCGGCGTACCGGTTGACGGCCAGCGCTGCGCCCAGCTGGTCGAGGACGGCCAGCGTCATCGCCGCCCAGACGCCGATATGCAGCAGCCAGCCCGGCAGCAGGGCGCAGAGCCGCAGCAGCAGGACGTTGCCCCACAGCACGCTTGCCATGCCCAGCAGGCCCCAGAGCACCGAGTACTGCAGGCAGACGTAGCCGTCCAGATTGAACTTTTTATCTGAGTAGTCCCACCAGCGGCGGCGGTGCATCCTCTCGAGCAGCTTGGCCGTCACCCACTCCACCACGGTGGCGTTGGCCGCACAGCCGAGGAAGAGGGCCACCGGCGTCGAGCGCAGGTCGGCAAAGCCCACCGCCATCAGCACAGCCGCCGTGCCGTAGACGAAGCAGAACGGGCCGGACGCCACGCCGCGGTTGACGAAGGCGCGGCCCTTGATGGTCGCCACCACCGTCTCGGCTACCCAGCCGAGGAACGAGTAGACCAGATAGAGGACGCAGAGGGTATAAAAATTCAGCTCCATTGCCTGTTTCCTTTCCCATATAAACGGTTATAGGGCTATTGTATGCAGTTTTGGCCGCGTCAGCGCTGACGGAGAGGTCGGACTGCGGAGAACTTTCTCTGAGACCCGCGCGTTATCTGACAAAGTGACATTTTTCACACGCAGCATCGTCCAAAATCCCACTTTATCAAGGTGATAAACTGAGGCTTGCTGATAAAGTGGGGCACTTTATCAATCAGGGTCACTTTATCAAGTTGATAAAGTTCATTTTACAACGTAAGTATGTCTTTAATTTGAAACTTTATCACATGATCTACCTCAGTAGAGCGTATCACTTCATCAGCCCCATCGTCCATGCCCGGACCAGCAGGCCCAGCAGGACGACGGCCAGCAGCACCACGGTGAGAGCGCGGCTCTGGGTGCGCTGACGCTTCCTGCGGCGGGCCGTGGTCTGCATATTCTGGCGGCTGCGGCTGTTCCGGCCAGAGGTATTCCGGCTGCGGCTGGATGTTCCCCGGCCCGAAGCGGCACGATTCCCGCCGCTCTGGCGCTTGCGGGATGTGCTGCCGCTTTTCTGGGACTTCTGACGGCGGGGCGCTTCGTCCTCAGCCTTTTTCTGAGGCTCGATGGTCTCCGACGCACCGCAGCGGGACAGAAAGTCCTCCGCCATCCGGTAATACTTCTCGAGGTCGCCGGTAGTCAGGGCCGTTCCCTCATAGCCCGCTTCCAGCTCCTCCACGGCCTCGTTGAACCGGATCGCTGCCTGTGCGGCTGCGGTCCTGTCGGAGGCGTGGGCGGCCTCGTTGCGGGCCATCCGCACCGCGTTGCAGGCGCGGCGGGCCGCTGCCGGGTGAGGCGTATTGCCCAGCAGGTCCAGAGGCCGGGCGGCGTCCTTTTCCGGGTCCAGCAGGATGCGCATACAGAGGGTGGTATCCAGCTGCTGCCAGCCGGTGCGGCCATTCAGCTCCGGCAGGCGCTCGTAGTAGTCGGGGCTCTCCTTCTGGCGCTGGGCCAGATGCTTCATCAGGGCGTCCACGCTGTGAGCGCCGGGCTTTTCCTCCCAGTGCCAGCGCAGCAGCTTCCGGCTGATGTCGTCGCAGGCCGCTTTGATCTCGAACGCGGCCTGCAAAGCTTCGTCAGGCATAATCATCTCTCCTTGTTAAACCTCTCCGTCACGCCTACGGCGTGCCGCAACCCGGCCTTGTCTGCGAAGCAGACTGAGAGGTTATTCCTTAAATTAAAAGCGGAGGAAGCCTCTGCCTCCTCCGCCGTACATCCTATTTTACATCATGAACTGAGAATACACGAAGCCGCACAGGGCGATGCCCGCACACACGATGGCGGTGATGGGCGGCACCCAGCGGATGAGCGTCTCAGCGATGCTGTCGCGGGGGTCTTCCTCTTCGCAGTCGTCCTCCTCGTCCAGCGGCTTTGCCTGCAGGCGGGACGGCGCGGCGGCGGGAGTCGAGGGTACCACACGGGTGCCGTACTTCTCCACCTCTTCGTCCGGCGCAAAGGACTTGGCCGGGCGCACCGGCTCCGGCTGGCGGGGCAGAACGCGGGTCGCCTCCTGCTCCGGGGCGCGGGTCACCACGCGGGTCGCATCCATCTCAGCGGCAGGCGCATAGCCGGGCGCAGGCTCCGCCGCCCGGGGCGGGATGATACGGGTGGCTTCCTCCTGCGCTGCACCCACGATACGGGTGGGCTCCTCCGCAGGCGCGGCGGGGCGCACCGGCTGGGCCGCAGGCTGCGGCTCGGGCTGGCGCACCGGGGCTTCCGGCTGCAGCAGGGTGTTCAGCGCGTTCTGCAAAAGGATGCGGTCGCTGCCGCACTCGGAGCAGTAGACGGTGTCCTCTTCCTTCGGGTGGAAGGCACCGCAGGCGCAGTACCAGCCGTTCTCGAAGACCTGGGGCATGAACTTCATGCCGGTGCGGTTCATCCGGGCTTCGAGGGCCTTCTGCATCTCGGGACTCAGGCGGCGGGGGGCCGGCAGGCGCACCCGCTTGATGCTCTCGAGGTGGACGACCTTCCTGCCGCTGTAGACATTGCGCAGGGTGACGTCCACGCTGGTGATGGCCTTCTGGGTGACAAAGACGGCATCGTCCATGCCGAAGCTCTCGCCGGGCTTTGCGGTAAGGTCACGGTACTCGAACTCGTCCTCACAGAGGATGACGCCGTCCACGCCCTTGCACTTGAAGTGGATCTCCAGTGCCGTCAGGGTCACGCGGGAAATGTTCTTAAAGGTCAGACAGACCGCGTGTTCGCCGCTGACTTCGCCCTTGAGCAGCTCCACGCAGACGAACTGCACCGGGCTGCCCGGGGTGTAATAGTTGGCCCGTGTCCGCGCGACCGGTTCAAAATTTTCCTCCACAACACTCTCCCCTTTCTCTTGGTTTACTGGTTGGCTTCGCCTTCATCCGGCGTTTCGGGGGCCGGAGCTTCCTGCGGGGCGGCATCCACTGCCTCAGCAGGTTCGGCAGGCTCCGCAGCCTCTGCGGTCTCGGCCTGTTCCACAGGCTGGACAGCGGGCTGAGCCTCGGCGGGCTTTGCGTCGGGGTCCTCACGCTGGGGCAGGGTCTCGCCTGCCATCACGGCGTTGAACTCCTTCTCGTTCAGCTTCTCGCGCTCCATCAGGGCCTGTGCCAGCGCATGGAGCTGGTCGATATGCTCCGTCAGGGTGCGGCGGCAGGTCTCGTAGGCCTCGTCGATGATGTCCCGCATCTCGCTGTCGATCTCGGCAGCGGTGGTCTCGCTGTAGCCCTTGCCCTGACCGAGGTCGCGGCCCAGGAAGGTCTCCTCCTGAGAGGTGCCGTAGACCACAGGGCCAAGGCGCTCGGAGAAGCCGTACTTGGTGATCATCTGGCGGGCGATGTTCGTCGCCTGCTGCAGGTCGTTGGACGCACCGGTGGAGATGTCGTCCAGGATAAGCTGCTCGGCTACGCGGCCGCCCAGACTGGACACGATGTCCTCGAACATCTCGCCCTTGGTGACGTAGCTGCGGTCTTTCTCGGGCAGATACATGGTGTAGCCGCCGGCCTGACCGCGGGGGATGATGGTGATCTCATGCACACGGGGGTGGTGCTTGCAGTAGAAGCCCGCCACAGCGTGGCCTGCCTCGTGGTAGGCGGTGAGCTTTTTCTCTTCGGGGGTGACGACCCGGCTCTTCTTCTCGGGGCCGGCCATGACCTTCATGGAAGCCTCTTCGATGTCCTCCATCGTGATGGCCTTGCGGCTGCGGCGGGCAGCCAGCAGAGCGGCCTCGTTGACGAGGTTCTCGAGGTCAGCGCCCGCAAAGCCTGCGGTGCGCTGTGCGATGACCTTGAGGGAGACATCCGGGGCGAGGGGCTTGTTCTTGGTGTGGACCTTGAGGATCTCCTCGCGGCCCTTGACATCGGGCAGGCCCACATA
>OINJ01000272.1_pt1 | contig 11334 bp, 9 predicted proteins | sample 1585101 | NCBI WGS metagenome assembly OINJ01 (sample SAMN02674698, study PRJEB24791) | human gut metagenome, SKBSTL036 | isolation source: stool | host: Homo sapiens | place: USA | reverse complement strand
ACGTCGGGCGTGCCGGTTCGCACGTTCGAGAAACAGGCGTGTCATGGGCCGAACCACACAACACCCCCAGAAACGCCCATAAAGTTAACTACATTTCAGACACGCCACTTGCCTTGGTCCACGGTCCGTGTATAGTAGTTCTCGGCTCAACGAAGAGAACCTTCACTGAACCGGAAAAAAGTAAACGCTGAAGCTTGCAGTTTCCGAAAGCAAAGTTGTACGTCGGTGGCGAGGGCGGAAGCACAGTAAAGAACAAATCCCTTTACAACGGATCGTGAGGCACGTACCTGCCTCTGAAAGGATTAGTAATTATGGCAGAAGTCGTTTTCGACCACGTCACTCGTATCTACCCGGGCAACGATAAGCCCTCCGTGGATGATCTGAATCTTGATATCAAGGATGGCGAGTTCCTCGTCCTCGTCGGCCCTTCTGGCTGTGGTAAGTCTACGACCCTTCGTATGCTCGCCGGCCTGGAAGAGGTCAACAAGGGCCGCATCCTCATCGGTGGCAAGGATGTCACCACGATGCAGCCGAAGGACCGCGACATCGCAATGGTGTTCCAGAACTACGCTCTGTACCCGCACATGACCGTTGCCGACAACATGGGCTTCGCCCTGAAGATCGCCGGCACTCCGAAGGACGAGATCCGCAAGCGCGTCGAGAAGGCCGCTGAGATCCTCGACCTGACCGAGTACCTCGACCGCAAGCCGAAGGCTCTGTCCGGTGGTCAGCGTCAGCGTGTTGCTCTGGGCCGTGCAATGGTTCGTAACCCGGCAGTCTTCCTGCTGGACGAGCCCCTGTCCAACCTGGACGCTAAGCTGCGTACCTCCATGCGCACCGAGATCATCAAGCTGCACAAGAAGCTGGCTACCACCTTCATCTACGTTACCCACGACCAGACCGAGGCTATGACCATGGGCGACCGTATCGTTGTCATGAAGGACGGCATCATCCAGCAGGTCGATACCCCGCAGAACCTGTACGATATGCCCTGCAACATGTTCGTCGCAGGCTTCATCGGCAGCCCCCAGATGAACTTCCTGGACGGCACCATCGTCAAGAAGGGCGACCAGTACAGCGTCGATCTGGGCGGCGACCTCATCCCTCTGCCCAAGGAAAAGACCGCTGACGGCAAGCTGGATTCCTACGTCGGCAAGAAGGTCAAGATGGGCATCCGTCCCGAGGACATCGACGATGAGCCCGAGTTCATGGCAAAGCACACCGACTGCCAGCTGGATACTCAGGTCGATGTCTCTGAGATGATGGGCGCTGAGATCTACCTGTACCTGGAGTACAAGGGCAACAAGATGACCGCCCGCGTCGCTCCCACCTCCAAGGCCCGCAACGGAGACACCGTCCGCGTTGCCTTCGATCCCCACAAGGTCCACCTGTTCGACGTCGAGACCGAGCAGACCATCCTGAACTGAATAAGATAGTCTACGATCATTTTTGATCCTCCTATCATAAGAAAAGCCGTCGGGCCGCAAGGCCCGGCGGCTTTTCCTGTGCCGGAAAAAAGACATCATAAAAACCCATGCTGCGGCAAAGCAAAACGCAGCATGGGTGCGGAAATGGCTTATGAAGTCAGGGGACGCTTCGATCAGCGGGCCTTGACGTACTTGTGCAGGGTAGCGCGGACAGCGCCGGGGCCTGCGAACAGCTCCTTGGCCATGGACTCGATCTTCTCGCCCAGACCGACGGCGTACAGGTCCACGCCGAAGACGTCGGTGCGGCTGTACAGAGCCTTCAGGCAGGAGAAGTCCTGCTCACCGGCTTCCACCTTCAGGGGAGCCACGATGGCCTGCAGCTCAGCCAGCAGCGGATCAGTGGAGATCTCGAAGGGCTGGCAGTTGTCGTCCAGACCGGTCAGGTAGCGGGCATAGCCTGCCAGCACCAGCGGGATGAGGATGAGGTTGGACTTGTCCAGACCGCGCGCCTCGTAAGCCTTGATGGTCTCGCCGAAGCGGATCGCCAGCTTCTGGGAGGTATCGGTGGCGATACGCTGAGGAGCGTCGGGCATGAAGGGGTTGGGCAGACGGCGGTTGATGACAGCGCCGATGAACTCGTAGGGGTTCAGAACGCCGGGGTCAACGACGACGGGCATCGCCTCGATATAGCCAATCTTCTGGATGAAGCTGCGCAGGTCCTCATCGGCCATCTCAGCGGAGATGAGGGTGTAGCCCAGCATGCAGCCGTAGATGGACATGGCGGTGTGCAGGGGGTTGAGGCAGGTGCAGACCTTCATCTTCTCGATCTTATCGACGGTCTCGCGGTCGCAGTAGAGGACACCGCCCAGCTCCAGCGGAGGACGGCCATTGGTGTAGTGGTCCTCGATGCAGAGGTACTGGGTCTCCTCAGCGTTGACGAAGGGAGCGGTGAAGGTGTGCTTCTCGGTGACGATGGTGTAGTTGTCCTCAAAACCGTCGTCAGCCAGCATCTTCTGGACCTTGGCATCCGGGCGGGGAGTGATCTTGTCGATCATGCTCCAGGGGAAGGTGATCTTGGTCTCGTCCTTGACGTAGGCCAGGAACTCGGCGGGGACCAGACCCTGCTCGACCCACTTGGAAGCGTAGGCAAAGACTGCGGCCTTGACCTTATCGCCGTTGTGAGAGCAGTTGTCCATGCTCTGGACGGTCAGGGGCAGCTTGCCGGCCTTGAAGCGCTCGTAGAGCAGAGCAGTGACCTTGCCCATGGCCAGAACGGGGGTCAGGCCGCGCTCGAGGTCAGCAGGAGCGACGCCGTAGCCCTTCTCGGTGATGGTGAAGGAGATCATCTGCAGGCTGGGTGCCTGGAAGATCTCGACCAGACGAGCCCAGTCAGCGCCGAAGGAGTAGTCAGCCTTCAGGCTCTCGGTGACGGAGGCGATGACCTTCTTCTCGATGTCGCCGGTGGACTTCAGGCAGACCAGCAGGCTCAGATTGTCGTAGGGCTGATAAGCCTTGTCGATGATCTCGTAGTCGAAGCTCTCGGCCACGATGACGCCGCGGTCATACTTGCCGCTGTTCAGGGCGTCGTTCAGGATGGCAGCCGGGAATGCGCGGAAGATGTTGCCGGCACCGAAGTGGACCCAGGTGGGTTCTGCGTGGGTCTTGGCCTTGACGGCCTCAACGTCGAACTTGGGCAGCTCGTAGCCCTTTTCTGCCCACTCGGCGGACAGATTGCCGTTCTTAATATCAGTCAGCTTCATGATAATCAGCCCTTCTTTTTCTCTTCGTCCAGACGATCCAGCAGGTCCCAGACGCCCAGCATATACTGGATGCCCAGCGCACGGTCATACTTGCCGTAGCCGGGGCGGCAGCTGCCGGGGCCTTCCTCCCACAGCTGACGGCCATGGTCGGGGCGGATGTAGCCCTCGAAGCCGCAGTCATGGTAGGCGCGCAGGATCTCGATGATGCCGGTCTCACCGCAGCAGTCGCGGTGGGCAGCCTCGGAGAAGTCGCCGTTGGGGAAGTGATGGATGTTGCGGATGTGTGCGAATGCGATGCGGTCGCAGTGCTTGCGGACGATCTCAGCCACATTGTTGTTGGGGTTGGCGTTCAGGCTGCCGGAGCAGAGGGTCAGGCAGTTGTACTCGTCGTCCACCATGCTCAGGAAGCGGTCGATGCTCTCAGCATCCACCAGCAGGCGGGGCAGGCCGAAGATATCCCAAGGGGGATCGTCCATGTGGATGGCCATCTTGATGTCGCACTCGCGGCAGGTGGGCATCAGGGCTTCGAGGAAGTACTTCAGGTTCTCCCAGAGCTTTTCCTTGGTGACAGGGGCGTAGGCCTTGAACAGCTCGTCCAGCTTTGCCATCCGCTCCGGCTCCCAGCCGGGGAAGGTCATGTTGTACTTCTCGGTGAAGGACATGATGTACTCGGCCATGGACTTGTAGTCGCCCTTGATCTTGTCCTTCTCGTAGAACAGTGCGGTGGAGCCGTCGCCGACGGGGTGGAACAGGTCGGTGCGGGTCCAGTCAAAGATGGGCATGAAGTTGTAGCAGATGACCTTGACGCCGAACTTGGACAGGTTGCGGATGCACTGCTTGTAGTTCTCGATGTACTGATCGCGGGTGGGCAGGCCGATCTTGATGTCGTCGTGGACGTTGACAGACTCGACAACGTCCATGTCGAAGCCGTAAGCGTGGATCTGGTCTGCGACCTTCTGGATCTCGTCGATCTCCCAGATCTCGCCGGGCATCTTGTTGTGCAGCGCCCAGACGATGCTGGTCACGCCGGGGATCTGCTTGATGTCGCTGAGGGTGACGGGGTCGTTGCCCTCGCCATACCAGCGCCAACCCATTTTCATAGGCATAGTGGATGTCCTCCGTTCATATTGCTTTGCGTTTATGCGCGGCAGGAGTGCCTCGCTCTCTCACTTATATTCTAATATATCAGTTGCAAATTGGCAATAGTCGATTTGCTGAGTTTTGATGTTTTTTCTTGTATACTTTAGACAAATTGACATGGAAATGACAAAAAAGAGCGCCAGCTCCGGCAAAGCCGGGACTGGCGCTCCTGTCGCAGAGTCTGAGTTAACGCTTCACGTTGAAAGCGGCCATGCCGGGGTAGACGGCGCTGCCGCCCAGCTGTTCCTCGATGCGCAGCAGCTGGTTGTACTTTGCCACACGCTCGGTGCGGCTGGGTGCGCCGGTCTTGATCTGGCAGGTGTTCAGAGCCACGGCCAGGTCGGCGATGGTGGTGTCCTCAGTCTCGCCGGAGCGGTGAGAGCTGATGGCGGTATAGCCGGCCTTGTGAGCCATCTTGATGGCTTCCAGAGTCTCAGATACGGAGCCGATCTGGTTCAGCTTGATGAGGATGGCGTTGCCGGCACCCAGCTGGATGCCCTTGGCCAGACGCTCGGTGTTGGTGACGAACAGGTCGTCGCCCACCAGCTGGACCTTGCCGCCCAGCTCGCGGGTCATCTCCTGCCAGCCTTCCCAGTCCTCTTCATCCAGACCGTCCTCGATGGAGATGATGGGGTACTTCTCCACCAGCTTCTTCCAGTGTGCGATGAGCTCACTGGAGGTGAACTCGGTGCCGGCCTTGGGCAGCTTGTAGAAGCCTTTGCCCTTGGGGCTCTTCCACTCGGAGGAAGCAGCGTCCATGGCCAGCATGAAGTCCCTGCCGGGAAGATAACCGGCCTTCTCGATGGCGGCCAGAATGGTCTCGATGGTCTCCTCGTCGCTGGACAGGTTGGGAGCGAAGCCGCCCTCGTCGCCCACGGAGGTGGCCAGCCCCTTTGCCTTCAGGATGGAAGCCAGAGCGTGGAAGACCTCAGCGCACCAGCGCAGGCCCTCCTTAAAGGAAGGTGCGCCCACGGGCATGATCATGAACTCCTGGGTGTCCACGGTGTTGGTGGCGTGTGCGCCGCCGTTCAGAATGTTCATCATGGGGACGGGCAGGCGGTTGCCGTTCACGCCGCCGAGGAAGCGGTAGAGGGGCATGTCCAGCGAAGTGGCAGCAGCGCGGCAGGCAGCGATGGAAACGGCCAGAATGGCGTTTGCGCCCAGCTTGGACTTGTCCTTGGTGCCGTCGGCGTCGATCATAGCCTTGTCGATGGCGTAGATGTCGGAAGCATCCATGCCGATGACAGCATCAGCGATGACGGTGTTGATGTTCTCCACAGCTTTGGTGACGCCCTTGCCCAGATAGCGGCCCTTGTCGCCGTCGCGCAGCTCCAGAGCTTCGAACTCGCCGGTGGATGCGCCGGACGGTGCGCAGCCCCGGGCCACGGTGCCGTCGGCGAGGGTGATCTCAGCCTCAACAGTGGGGTTGCCGCGGGAGTCCAAGATCTCACGGCCCTGAACGTCTACGATCTCAAGATAGTTCATGATTGGTACCTCCATATATAATAGGAATGGATGCGCTCTTCTCATTTGGATAGTATACGCTAACTAACCGATATTATCCTACCATGATTCGGCCCGAGATGCAAGAGGATGCATGGATGTTAGCGGAAGCAAACTTCAGGAGAGGAAAGTTGTGTCATCTTTTTGTTACGTGTGAATTGCTTTCATGTTCTGTTTTTCTTAGGTGAACAATTTGAAAAAGTAACCAAAAAGTGGCGTTTGATTTTGTGAAAAATAGCGAGTTTTACCCGAAACCCCTCCAAAACTATGGACGATTTGTGAATTGCAGACTTGCACCGAAGTGCTTATAATAAGACTCAGGGAAGCAGAGCTGCTTTGAGGGAAGGGAGCGCTGCTTCCTTAACAGCTTTTCGGGACACTGGCTCATGGGCCGTGCGAAAGGGCTGCAAATAACACGAACGCTTCCAAATATCAGGAGGATATAGACTTATGAAAAACATGATCTCTCGTCGTAACTTTCTGGCTGCTGCCGGTGTCGTGGCTGCTGCCGGTGTTCTGACTGCCTGCGGCGGCTCTTCCAGCACCGCAGCTTCCACTGCTGCCGCTTCCGGTTCTACCGCAGCAGCTGCCTCCGGCGACACCATCAAGGTCGGCGTTATGGGCCCCCTGAGCGGCAACGTCTCCGTTTACGGTCAGGCTGTTGTCAACGGTGCTACCCTGTACCTGAAGCAGGTCAACGCCAACGGCGGCATCAACGGCAAGCAGATCGAGATCCTCACCGAGGACGAGCAGGGCGACGCGACGCAGGCTGTCAACTGCTTCACCAAGATGGTGGACGAGGGCATGACCGCTCTGATCGGCGACGTTACCACCACCCCGACTCTGGCAGTCGTTGCTGAGAGCGCAGACTACAATATGCCCATGGTCACCGCTTCCGCTACCGCTGAGGCTGTCACCTACGATGCCGAGACTGATACCGTGAACGCAAACGTCTTCCGCGCCACCTTCACCGACCCGTTCCAGGGCATCAAGATGGCTGACTACGCATACAAGAAGCTGGGCTACACCAAGGCAGCCGTCATCTTCAAGAAGGGTGCTGACTACAACGAGGGCCTGGCAGAGAACTTCGTCAACGAGTTCGAGTCTCTGGGCGGCACCATCGTCGATCAGGAGAGCTACTCTGAGGGCGACGTGGACTTCAAGACTCAGCTGACCACCATCCTCGGCAAGGACCCCGAGACCGTCTTCTGCCCCAACTACTACGAGGAAGTGGGCCAGATCCTGTCTCAGGCTGAGAGCGTCGGCCTGACCGTTCCGTTCCTGGGCGGCGACGGCTGGGATGGTCTGGAAGGCTACGCCACCAACGATCAGCTGAAGGACACTTACTTCTGCGCGAACTACGCAAAGGGCTCCAACTCCGAGTTTGAGGATGCCTACAAGGCAGAGTACGGTGAGGAGTACCCCAACGGCTTCTCTCCTCTGGGCTACGATGCAGCAAAGACCATCGTCTACGGCCTGCAGGCTGCTGAGGATGCCGGTCTCGAGGCTGGCACCGACGATTACAAGCAGGCTGTCATCGATGCCATTGCCTCCGGCACCATCGACGGCATCACCGGCACCTTCACCTTCGACGAGCATCACGACCCCGTCAAGCAGACTGCTATCCTGACCTATGTGGACGGCAAGCCGGTGCTGAAGGAAATGTTCTGATCCCAGCTTTCTTCCATCGACCGGTGATGGAAGCGCCGCTGAGATCCGAATGATCGTAAATTGACCCGACTGCGGAGAACGCCGGAACAGTATTGCCCCGGTGATCTCCGCTTTTTTGGTAAAAAAGTGTATCCCCACATAAGGCGTGCAACAGCGCCGGAAAGAAAGGAAGTATCCATCCATGACAGTGTTTTTCAGCCAGCTGATCAATGGCCTGTCCCTTGGCAGCATCTATGCACTGATCGCACTGGGCTACAGCATGGTGTACGGCATCATCCTGCTGCTGAACTTTGCCCACGGCGACGTCATCATGGTGGGCGCGTACATGTCCTGGTTCGTCATGAACCAGCTGGGCCTCGGCCCGGTCACGGCGGTCTGTGCCACCATCCTCACCTGTACGCTGCTGGGCGTGGTCATCGAAAAGATCGCCTACACCCCGCTGCGCAGCGCACCCCGTATCTCTCTGCTCATCACGGCCATCGGCGTGTCGTTCTTCCTCGAGTACACGGCTGAGCTGGTCATGGGCTCGGGCGCAAAGGTCATCCCGTCTTACTACGACAACAAGACCTTCTATCTGGGCAAGGTGCCTCTGGGCCTGACCTCTGTCATCACGCTGGTGGTCACCGTGCTGTCCATGCTGGTGCTGACCTTCCTCGTCCAGAAGACCAAGCTTGGCAAGGCCATGCGCGCCGTCTCTGAGGATATGGACGCTGCCCGCCTGATGGGCATCAATGTCAACAGCACCATCTCCTTTACCTTCGCGGTCGGCTCTGCACTGGCCGGCATCGGCTCGGTGCTGTACTGCTGCTCCTACCCGCAGGCTACCCCCACCATGGGCTCCATGCTGGGCCTGAAAGCCTTCGTCGCCGCCGTTCTGGGCGGCATCGGCTCCATCCCGGGCGCAATGGTCGGCGGCATCGTCATCGGCCTGTGCGAGTGCTTCGTCTCCGCCATCGGCCTGTCTGCCTGGAAGGACGCCGTCACGTTCGCCATCCTCATCATCGTGCTGCTGTTCAAGCCCACGGGCTTCCTTGGCCGCAAGGTGCAGGAAAAGGTGTAAGGAGGGCATGAAGATGAACAAGAATCGCAAAACGCTCAAAATGCCCGTGCGCTACCTCATGAACGCCGTGCTGGTGGTGCTGCTGTTCCTGGCCCTTTCCTACATGACCGGCAACATGCTCTCCACTTACCAGAACAAGGTGCTCATGACCGTGGGCATCAACATCATCCTGGCCGTGTCCCTGAACGTGGCCACCGGCTATCTGGGCCAGCTGCCGCTGGGCCACGCCGGTTTCATGGCCGTGGGTGCTTACACCTGCGCCCTCTTCACCAAGTACAGCCCTCTGCCCGATGGCGTTTCCTTTGCCATCGGCCTTGCACTGGGCGCTGTGATGGCCGGCCTGTTTGGCGTCCTCATCGGCGTCCCGGCCCTCCGTCTGACCGGTGACTATCTGGCCATCCTGACCCTGGGCTTCGGCGAGATCATCCGCATCACCCTGAACAACATCGACGATGTGCTGGGCTACAGCCTGTTCTACGGCTCCAAGGGCCTCAAGAACATCCCCAAGTACTCCAACTTCGCCAATGTCTTCCTCTGTGTGGTCATCACCTGCTTCCTCATCCATGCCATGATGAAGAGCCGCCATGGCCGCGCCGTCCTCGCCATCCGTGACAACGAGATCGCTGCCGAGAGCTGCGGCATCCAGACTACTTATTATAAGGTCATGGCCTTCGCTTTCTCTGCTGCCTTTGCCGGTCTGGCCGGTGGTCTGTACGCCTGCTACATCGGCGTTCTGAACCCCTCCACCTTCGGATTCATGAAGTCCATCGAGATCCTGGTCATGGTGGTTCTGGGCGGCATGGGCTCCATGCTGGGCTCCATCCTCTCCGCTACCGTCCTGACCATCCTGCCCGAGGCCACCCGTAGCTTCGACAGCTACCGCATGGTCATCTACTCGCTGGTGCTCGTCCTGATGATGATCTTCCGTCCGGGCGGACTGCTGGGCAGCTACGATTTCTCCATGAGCCGCATCGTGGAAAAGGTCATGAACGGCGAGCTGTTCCACAAGAAGAATGCTGACAAGGAGGGCGCAGACCATGAGTGAGTTCCAGACGAAGTTAAACAGCGTCCCTTCCGGCGGCTTCCTGACCGACCGCGACAAGGATAAAAAGCCCATCCTCGACGTCCGTGAACTGGGCATCGACTTCGGCGGCCTGACCGCCGTGGACGGCTTCAACCTGATGATCGGCCGCAACGAGATCACCGGCCTCATCGGCCCCAACGGCGCCGGTAAGACCACCGTCTTCAACCTGCTGACCAACGTCTACCAGCCCACCCGCGGCTCCATCCTCATCGATGGGATGCCCACCGCCGGCAAAAAGACCTATCAGGTCAACCGGATGGGCGTGGCTCGTACGTTCCAGAATATCCGCCTGTTCAAGGACCTGTCCGTCATCGACAACATCAAGGTGGGCCTCCACGAGTCCATGAAGTACAATCTGGGCTCCTCTCTCATCCGCCTGCCCAACTACTGGAAGGAAGAGAAGCGCTGCACCGAACGTGCTTTCGAGCTGCTGGACATCTTCCACATGGCCGACCTCGCCGATGCACAGGCCGGCAGCCTGCCCTACGGCGCACAGCGCCGTCTGGAGATCATGCGCGCGCTGGCTACCAGCCCGAAGCTGCTGCTTCTGGACGAGCCGGCCGCCGGCATGAACCCCTCCGAGACCGCAGAGCTGACGGAGACCATCCGCCGCATCCGCGACGAGTTCAACATTGCCGTCCTGCTCATCGAGCACGATATGAGCCTTGTCATGGGCATCTGCGAGGGCATCGCCGTGCTGAACTTTGGCCGCATCATCGCCAAGGGTACGCCGGACGAGATCCGCAACAATCCCCAGGTCATCGAAGCCTACCTGGGCAAGAAGGAGGGCTGAACGATGGCACAGACTTTGCTGAAAGTTGATAATATCAACGTCTTTTATGGCAACATCCACGCAGTCAAGGATGTCTCCTTCGAGGTGAACGAGGGCGAGATCGTCACCCTCATCGGTGCCAACGGTGCCGGTAAGTCCACCACCCTGAAGACCATCTCCGGCCTGCTCCACCCGAAGACCGGCGACGTCCTCTACAAGGGCAAGAGCATCAAGGGCATCCGCGCTCATAAAATCGTCGAGGCCGGTCTGGCACAGGTGCCGGAAGGCCGTCATGTCTTCCTGCACATGACCGTGGAAGAGAATCTGGACATGGGCGCTTATACCCAGCCTGCTTCCACCATCGCTCCCAACAAGGAGAAGGTCTTTGAGCTGTTCCCCCGCCTGAAGGAGCGCCGCAAGCAGCTGGCCGGCACCATGTCCGGCGGCGAGCAGCAGATGCTGGCCATGGGCCGTGCTCTGATGAGCAACGCCTCCATGCTGATGCTGGACGAGCCCTCCATGGGTCTGTCGCCCCTGCTGGTGCAGGAGATCTTCGACATCGTCCAGAACATCCACAAAGAGGGCATGACCATCCTGCTGGTCGAGCAGAACGCACAGATGGCCCTTTCCGTGGCAGACCGCGCCTACGTCCTCGAGACGGGCCGCGTGGTCATGGATGGCACCGGTGCTGAACTGCTGACCAACGAGCGTGTCCGCAGCGCATATCTGGGCGGTTAAATCACAAAAAGTAAAAGAGGCGTGACCTTGCGGTCACGCCTCTTTGTTATGCCCGGGGGAGGCACCCGCCGGGGCAGGGAGGAGGTTTTTTGTATTTTATTGCACATTGCTGCAAAAATTAGGATTTTGAGTAAAAACTTTGTTATTTTCCCCTATTGAAAATAAGGGGAGATCGGAAG
>OINJ01000248.1_pt1 | contig 11860 bp, 7 predicted proteins | sample 1585101 | NCBI WGS metagenome assembly OINJ01 (sample SAMN02674698, study PRJEB24791) | human gut metagenome, SKBSTL036 | isolation source: stool | host: Homo sapiens | place: USA | reverse complement strand
TTCAGACGTGTGCTCTTCCGATCTGGTTTCAAGAAGTGATTCCAGTCTGGTCAAATGGGCTGCGGCGACTTGTTTGACGCCTGGAAACTCCTCAAGAAGTGCATAAACAGAGGTCATATGAAGTGTGGGAACCAGCTTTTCCAGTTCGGGAAACAGGATGCAGACCAACCGGGAAATAGAGGTTTTCAGTTTCGCCCGTTCTTTCACCTTGTCAAAACGGTATCTGGTCAGTGACTTTAGCTCCTCGTTGTGGTATGCTATATTCGTGTAGGGTTTGAGGCCCGCATCGGATAACAGCATAGTCGCAATCGTTCGTGCATCCACCCTGTCAGTTTTGGTCTTTCTAAGGCTGAGGCTCTTTCGGTAAAGGTTTGTGCGCAAGGGGTTCAGGACATAGGTGGCCAGACCATTGTCAAGAAGAAACCCAAGCAGGTTGTAGCTGTAATGTCCGGTCGCCTCAAGCCCTACCTTTATTTTGTCCATCTGTTCAGTACAATTTTGGATCCTCTGCAGCAGACAGGTGAACCCATCCATCGTGTTGGGTATGGTAAATACGTCTGCCAGAACTTCACCTTCTGAGCTGAGAATGAAGCAGTCATGCTTATCCTTCGAGACATCAATACCAATAGAAACTACCATAGCAAAAACCTCCGGCGGTTAGAATTATGATGCTGCATCCACAGCGCACCTTACTTTTGTAGCCTTGTTCTACATCAACCGTCTGGCGGTATTTAACTGATTAACAAAAGTGTAAGGGGCTGTGGTTGGAACCTTTCTTAAACCATCTTGTGGTAGGACAAGTTCACCAATCCACAGCATCCCTTACAGTGTAGCACAGCCCTTGGAGAGGGGCTCTAATAACTACTACTCTATAATACAAGGACAAGATATAAATGCCAGAAGATCAAAAAAGCAGTTTTTCCGAAGCTGTGGAGACCGGCGCCTCCGCAGCGCATACCATCTGCGGCGCAATCAAAACCGGAAAAGCTATTTCCTCCGCTGCCAAAGGCGCTGCCGCAGGCGGTCCTTACGGTGCAGTTGCAGGCGCAGTGTGGGCAGGTCGGAAGCATATCGGAAAAATCATTGTGGCAGTCATTGCCCTGCTTATGCTGCCGGTATTATTTGTTCTCATGCTCCCCGGTCTTATTTTCGGCGGACTGACCAATGCCTTTTCGCCATCTGACCCCGAAATTCCGATTTTGAATAGCGAAACAGCGATTATTGAGAACGCCAACGAGATCACCTTTACCCTCAACGGCATCTTGGGCGAGGCACTGGATGATGTACTTGCCCGGATCGAAGCTGACTTTGCGGCATCGGGAGCCGACCATATGGAGGTCAAAAATGCCTATTCCGGCGGTCCCATTTATAACGCCAACCTGTTTATCTCTCAGTATTGTGCGGCCAAAGACAAGGATTTTGAAAGCATTTCTCTGAATGACCTTGCCGCCACCCTGCGGGAAAACAAACAGCATCTATATTCCTACACCAGCAAGCAAGAGATTCGTGAAAGCACCGTGACTGATCCGGAGACTGGGGAAGAAACAACGGTGTCCGAAACATGGATGGTCTATACTGTCCGTTACAACGGTGAGTCCTATTTTTCTGATGTTGTATTCCAGCTTACCGATGACCAAAAGGAGCTTGCATCTGATTACGCTTCCAACCTAAGCCTGTTCTTGGGCGATGGTCTGCTGCAGAATCTGGAAGCGTGGACCGGAAACAGCATCACCGCTCTGGGCGATGTTACTTTCACCGACGGGATCACACCTGTTGTTTACTACAATCAACTGGATGAACGCTATGCCGGTAAAGCATATGGTACGGACAATATTGGCGGTTATGGCTGCGGCCCTACCGCTATGGCAATCGTGGTGTCCTCTCTGACAGACGATATGGTTGACCCTGTGGAGATGGCCGAGTGGTCTTACAACAACGGCTACTGGTGTAAAAGCAGTGGTTCTTACCATGCGCTGATACCTGCCGCCGCTGGGGAATGGGGGCTTCCGGTTTCCGGCTGTACCACTGCGGAACCACAGCGCATCACAGACGCACTGGCTAATGGTAAACTGGTAGTAGCAATCATGTCTGAAGGCCACTTTACCTCTTCCGGTCACTTCATTGTCCTGCGTGGCGTAAAAGACGGCAAGATCATGGTGGCTGACCCTGCCAGTTACACACGGAGCGAACAGCTCTGGGATCTGTCCATTATCTTAAATGAGGCCAGCCGGCGCGCTGGAGCTGGCGGTCCGTTCTGGATTATCGGCTGATGTGCCCGCCCGGCTTCGGAAACGAGGTTAATCATGAATCATAAAATCGACCGAGATACCTACATAATACCACCGAATTTCATCGAGTCAGGCACCTTCTTTGGTGGTATGTTCAAAGCCCGCAATGTGATTGAAGCCGGCATCCTGGCATTTGCCATTGGTGTGCCGGTTTTTTCATTGCTCCCTCTTGGCCTGACTGCCCGTATCATCGCTTTGTGCCTGACCGCACTGCCAGCAGCATTGGTGGCGCTTATCGGAATTTCCGGTGAGAGCCTTTCCTCTTTTCTGCTGATTTTCATAAAGTACCTGCGAAACCGCCGCATTGTAGGCGGTAACAGCGCAGAAGATGCGGTTCCTGCGGCAGAGCATGGCGGCAAGCATATTAAAAAGAAGGCACACAAGCCCGATAAGGCTCCCAGGCGGTCACGGCGCTCCGGCAGAGAGGATTTCCCAGCGGAGTTTGATGAAGTTCGTAGCTACGAGATCCGCCAAAAACTCCGTCCTGTGAAAAAGCAGAAGCCTGCCAAGGAGAAGAAAGCCGCCAGGCAAAAAAAGAAGGTCTCCAAGGAGCGCAAAGTAAAACGCCCTATCCGCACTCAGGAGCCGAAGCCCGCCTGCCTTAACCCGGTAGCAGATTATCTGCCGATTTCCAAAATTGAAAACGGCATCATCTACACGAAGGACCACCGCTATGTCAAGGTCGTCGAGGTAGTACCCATCAATTTTATGCTGCGCAGCGCCCAGGAACAGCGGAACATCATCTATTCCTTTGTATCCTACTTGAAAATCAGCCCCATCAAGCTGCAAATCAAGGTACTGACACGCCGGGCAGAGATCAACCGCCATCTGGATACCGTTCGGAAGGAGATGGAACAGGAGACCAATGAACAGTGTCTGCTCATGCAGGAAGACTACCTCCAGTTCGTTCAGCAGATTGGTTCCCGTGAGGCAATTACCCGACGTTTCTTCCTGATTTTTGAATATGAGCCGTGGAGCAACACCAAGCGCTCTGATGAAGAAGGCGAGGCAATCAATGCCCTGCAAAGTGCAGTCCATACTGCTACCAACTACCTCCGTCAGTGCGGTAACGAGGTCATCGTTCCGGAAAACTGGGATGAGTTTACCGTAGATGTCCTCTATAACCTGCTCTGCAGAAATGAAAGTGCTGTAAAGCCGCTCTCCATCCGGGCACAGGAGGTTGTGGCTGAGTACCTTGCCAAAGGGCGCGACAGTGAGATCGACCATATCCCTGCCACCGAATTCTGTGCGCCAAAAAGCATTGACTTCACGCATGGTCACCATATCTGCATTGACGGTCTGTATTATGCTTATTTGCTGGTGCCCTCTGATGGCTACAAAACGCAGGTTCCAGCCGGCTGGCTCAGTCTTATCGTCAATGCCGGTGACGGGATCGATATGGATATGTTCCTCTCCCGTCAGCCCAAAGAAACCATCATCCAGAAAGTCGGACAGCAGCTGCGTATCAACCGTTCCAAAATCAAGGACGCCAGCGACACCAACACCGACTTTGATGACATTGATGGCGCTATCCGAAGCGGGTACTTTCTCAAAGAGGGCCTTGCCAACAACGAGGACTTCTACTACTTGAATCTGCTGATTACCATTACTGCCTCCAACGAGGAAGACTTGGAATGGAAGGTCAGCGAAATGAAAAAGCTCCTGCTCTCACAGGACATGAACGCCTGCACCTGCCATTTTCGGGAGGAACAGGCGTTTTTATCTGCCCTGCCATTGGTGGCAATGGAAAAGAAACTGTATGAGCGGGGTAAGCGCAACCTGCTGACAGGCGGTGCGGCAAGCTGTTATCCCTTTACATCCTATGAGATGTGTGATGATAACGGTATCCTGCTGGGTGTCAACAAGTACAACAGTTCCCTTATTATCGTGGACATCTTCAATTCTGCGGTCTATAAGAACGCCAATATGTCGATCCTTGGCACGAGCGGAGCCGGCAAAACCTTTACCATGCAGTTGATGGCGCTGCGAATGAGGCGGAAAAATATCCCCATTTTCATTGTTGCGCCCCTAAAAGGCCATGAATTCCATCGCGCCTGCTCCAATGTGGGCGGCTCCTTTATCCAGATTTCACCGGCCAGTCCCCACTGCATCAATGTCATGGAGATTCGGCGGGTAGACCGCTCGGTGAATGAACTTCTGGACGGTCCAGGCATCCAGTTATCTGAACTTGCAGCAAAGATCCAGCAGCTCCACATATTTTTCAGTCTGCTGATCCCCGATATGTCTCACGAGGAACGACAGCTTTTGGACGAAGCCCTTGTTCGTACCTATAACACAAAAGGCATCACTCATGATAATGCCTCTTTGGAAGACCCTGCAAAGCCCGGCCAGTACCGTGAGATGCCGGTGCTTGGTGACCTGTACGAAATTTTGAAAACCTCCAAGGAAACGATGCGCATGGCCCACATCCTAAATCGTCTGGTAAACGGAAGCGCCAGCACCTTCAATAAGCAGACCAATGTTCGGCTCGACAACAAGTACACTGTTTTGGATATTTCCTCCCTCACCGGAGACCTGCTCACCGTAGGTATGTTTGTGGCGCTGGACTTTGTTTGGGACAGAGCCAAAGCCGACCGTACAGAAGAAAAAGCCATCTTCATCGATGAGTGTTGGCAGCTTCTATCCGGCGCCGGTGCTGCTGGTGTAAGATTGGCCGGCGATTTTCTTTTGGAAATTGCCAAAACCATACGCGGTTACGGCGGCGCCTCGATTTTTGCAAGCCAGGATCTTGCCGATTTCTTTGACCTTGACGGCGGCAGATTTGGTAAGGGCATCATCAACAACTCCAAGACCAAGATCATTCTGAATCTGGAGGACGACGAAGCCCAGCGGGTACAGGAAGCCCTGCACCTGTCCGATGCTGAAACAATGGAGATCACTCACTTTGAAAGAGGTCACGGTCTGATTTCTACCAATAACAACAATATTATGGTGGAGTTCAAAGCCAGCCCTCTGGAAAAGGATCTGATCACTACCGACCGCCGCGAGCTGCGTGAAATCGTAGAGCGAAAACGCCGTGAACAATCCACATCTGCCGAACAGCAGATATAACAATTTGAAAAGCGAGGTGATTCCCATGTGCAACTTTCCTTCCAGACGCCGCTATGCGTCTGCTTTGCGTCTGTATTACGCCTAAAAACCAGTTTTGCCAGCCAGATCATCTTTTTGGCTTACACTGACTGGCTTTCCTTCCTATTTAATGCGTCTTGAATACGCCTATATTACGCCATTGGAGGTGATACCCATGAAGACCAGGGCTGAAATCTATGGAAATGAAGCTGCGGCTCTGCTGCGGATCGTCACGATGTATCCCGGTCTCAATATGCAGCAGCTTCTTTGCTTTCACCCTGACAAAGAAGAAATCATCAAGACCCTGCTCTCCCATCTGCAAAAGCAGGGCCGTATTTTTCAAACTGATACAGGCGGTTACTTTCCGTCTGGTTGGGCAGCAAAATCAGACAACTCTCTGATACGGGCTGCCTGGGTACTCTTGGATTTTATCGGGCAGGTGGAATACCATGCTCCCGGTGATTTTCCGGCCAAGCTTATCTTCTTTGCAAACGGTGAACTATACGAAATCGTCTACGCAGCTTCCGGCCAGGAGGCCCTGATCAACCATGCGCTTCGGGATGACCGCAGCGGTGGACGCCGCATCATTTTGGTCGATAATCCGGAAGACATTCGCCGCATTGACTGCCCTGGCATTTCCGGTTTCTGCACCGTGGATGCAGCGGGCCAGGTGCATTACTTTAAGAAAACAGGAGGAACTTGATTGGAACGAAAAATCATCTCACACCGGATTGGAAGCATTCTTGATGATATATCCCGTTTGAGCAATGCTCTTTACGCGATGGATACCACGGATATTCAGCGCTATCCGGACAACTATGAAGTCTTATCCACTGACGCCGCCCTACGGGCAGAGAAAATTGCCTGCAGGCTGCGGCATTTGATATATTCCAGCACCACCATCCACAAAGGCGATTACCTGACATCCGCCGGTATTGTACACGGAATTGAGGTTGTCTATGAGGACGGTGTACTGGAGGTCACCCTGCCCGGGCTGCTCCCAAAACGCAAGCAGAGACAAAACACTGAGTTTCTGCTCGACCCGTTCTACTTCTCATTGGAGCAATACGCCAAAGAGCATCCCATGCCCCACTTCAGCGATTGTGTGGTGTGCTTTACGCAGGTTTATGACCAGTGCCTTCCCACCCGGCGTATCCGTGACTACGACAATCTGGAAGAAAAGCAGCTTCTGGATGTCCTCTCCACCTTCGTCATGGCTGACGATACCGGCCTGCTCTGCGATGCCTACAACACCGCTGCGCTGGGCGAAAAGGACTGTACCAGAATCAGTGTCATGGAAAAAAAGCGGTTTCCCGCCTGGCTTGCTGAGCATGAAAACACCCTAAAATCCATCTCGGATTTTTGAGCATTTTCAGCCATTGCTTGTCCGACCTGCCGCAACATCGTATTTCGCCCCGGATTTCGGGGCTTTTTTCTGTCGTTACACCACGGATTTTTACCGAAGTTCCTTGCAGTCTCGGTAAAAGCCACACACCACAAGGAGGTGATCACTTGGGAAATTCCCACAGCCAGACACGATGGCGTACAGGCTTCTCTCTCTGACTGCCATCTCCGGCGAGTTCCCCACAGACCAGCTTAACAGACTTCCCGGCAGTCCATATTATCTGGAGTCTGTTGTCACTGCACTGAAAAAAGACGGGCTGCTGCGTACCTATTACCGGGATAAACTGCGCGGCTACCGTCTGGGGCCGCGAGCCAAAGCCACTCTGCTGGAAAGCCGGCCGGACAGGTTTGCCAGCTACCTGACAGGAGATACCGACACCAACCGTTTGAAATGCGAAATTGACCGAAGACTCCGGCTACACCGCCTGGCAGAAACCTATGTGACCATGGATAATGCGGGTGTATGTGTGTATCGGGATGAAAAACCGGCAATTTTTGCGCCGGAGGGTTACGCTGGTGGCATGATTGTCTATCCTGCTTTTTTCAGTTCCAGAGAAGTGAAAGAAATGGGGATCGACACCACGAAGATCCGCAGTTCCCGCTCCACCGGAATACTCCTTGCGCCCTCCGGCATCTTCGTGACCTACAACAGCAGTAGCGCCCTGATGAAATGGCGCTACAAATCGGAAATGCGGGTCAAAGCATTGATCTGGAGTGTAATCTGCCAACAACGCCTGTCCTCACAGTTTCGCCATGAGGATGTTCATGGACTGATTCTGGGCAACAGCATGGATCTGGCTTATCAGATTTTGACCAGCACCGGAGGTCGCAAACATGATTTCTTCATGCTGGATGGCAGCTATGAGCATTTTCTTTATCTTACCAACGACCATCAGGGGGAGGTGACACTGGCACTATTGTGCGACCCTGGGAAAACTGCGGAGCTGGACCGTATTCTGCTCCAAGGTCTTACGGCGAGGCAACCCGGGCTGGCTATTGAGCATGACGGCATTTCACCAGATGGCTCACCAGTCCTGTTTGGCTATTTCTGCGATCTGCCCCGTATCGCACGCTTTAACACCTCTCTCGAACTATCTGAGCGCCTGGGCACACTGATCTGCTTTGACTTCCAGGCAGAGGTACTTCGCAGTTACTGCGGTTCCCGAGTGCGCTTCCAGACCATTGACTTCACAAAATTCGAGGGGAGGTTGTTCCCATAAACAAGAAAAAACTGATCGTGAGCCTGATTGCAGCGCCCTTTGCCATTCTTGCAATCCTATACGCAGGCGGCTTTCTGGCACAGCTTTTGGGTAACTATGCAACCTGGAAACAGGGCGGCGGTATTCCCGGCGATGGTACTTCACCGCTGGCCGCTTCGCCCGACTTCCTTCTCTGCCTTTCCTCTGTGCTCCGACCGCCTTATGGCGTGTATGGCATTTTGATCTGCATTGGCTTGTTAGCAGTGCTGCTCATCATGGTCATGCGCATGGGATATGGTGATGCCGGCGAGTATGATGAAGACCGTAATTTCTCCTACTCCGCCAAAGGCACTTATGGCACCTCCGGCTGGATGTCCCGCAAAGAGATGTCCGGCGTACTGGATCTGGTGCCCGATCTGCGCAAACACAAGGGTGTTGTACTGGGTATGCTGGATGGCAAAGCAGTCTGCATACCGGAAGATACCAGAATCAACAGTAATCTGGCAGTCTACGGCGCCAGTGGTTCCATGAAAACCCGTTCGTTTTGTATGAACCGTATCCTTCAGGCCACTGTCCGAGGTGAAAATGGCGCCGGAGAATCGTTGATCATCTGCGATCCCAAATCGGAATTGTACGAGAAGTCAAGCGAATTTCTCCGCAGCCGGGGCTATTGTGTCAAGGTATTCAACCTCGTTTCGCCTGAAAACTCAGATTCCTGGTGTTGCCTTGCCGAAGTTGAGGGACAGGAACTAATGGCTCAGCTTTTTGTAGATGTCATCATCAAGAACACCACGAACAACGGCAAGAGCGACCATTTCTGGGATGCCTGCGAGATGAATCTGCTCAAGGCCTTGGTACTGTATGTGGATCAAGGCTATGCGGAAGAAAACCGCAACATTGGCGAAGTCTACCGGCTGCTGACCCTCAATGGGGAATCCCAACTTGACACATTGCTCGAAGCGCTTCCTTCCACTCATCCTGCCAAAGCACCCTACAGCCTGTTCAAGCAGGCCAGCGACACAGTGCGAAGCGGCGTGATTATCGGTCTGGGCAGCCGCCTGCAGGTATTCCAGTCTGAGCTGATCAAAAAAATTACCGCTAAGAATGAGATCGATCTGGAGCTTCCGGGTCAGCAGCCCTGTGCCTACTTCCTCGTTACCAGCGACCAGGACAGCACCTTTGATTTTCTGGCCTCGCTGTTTCTATCTTTCTGCTTCATCAAACTGGTGCGATATGCAGACCACAACTGCGAGGGCGGCAAACTGCCTGTGCCTGTCCATATCCTTGGGGAAGAACTGACAGCGTGCGGCACGATCCCCGACCTCTCCCGCCGGCTCAGCGTAATACGCTCCCGGAATATCTCCATGTCCTGTGTATTCCAAAATCTCGCAGGATTGCAGAACAGATACCCGCAGAATTTGTGGCAGGAGATCATTGGAAACTGTGACGCGCAGTTGTTTTTAGGCTGTACAGACCAGCTTACTGCCGAATTTATTTCTGCCAGGACAGGGCTTGCCTCCGTAGCAGTATCCAGTAAGTCCAAACAGCTGGGCACCTGGCGTATCTCCAACTATACACCGGAGTTTCGTGAAACCTCCGGTGTTGGAAAACGCCCTGTACTTACTCCTGATGAAGTCCTGCGACTCCCGCTGGATCAGGCACTCATCATCATCCGCGGCAAGAAGGTTCTGCAGGTAGACAAAATGGATTACTCCAAACACCCGGAAGCCAAGTACCTGCGTTCCTGCAAAGCATCTGCCCATGTACCGGAATGGCGCCGCTTGGAAGAAGAAGCCGCCAAAACACCGCAGCCCGCGCCGAAACCGGCTCCTGCAGCAAAGAAGCCGGCAAAGCGCAAAGCCACCAAACCGGCATCCCCCACGGATAAATCACCCAAAGAGGCTCCGGCCCCCAAATCTGCCGGTACGCCGGAAGGCATTATCACCACAGACAAGGATTCCATCCTGTCTTAAACAAAACTATCAAATTCATAGGAGGTTTTAATCTATGGCAACCAAGAAAAAAGAACTTCTGGAACAGGAGGCTCCTGTTACCGAAACCGTTATGTCGGAAGGCGAAACTCTGCCGGCCGATACTGCTCAACCTGAATCCCTTCCTGCTGACGCTGGCGATGGTCTGGATTTGAACGAACTGCTGGGGCAGATGGATCAGCCCCAGGAGGACACCTCTGCCGAAGATATGGCTGAAGATCCCCTTCCTGAACTCACCGAGGAGGAAATGTTCGGGGATACGCCTGCTGAAACAGACGATCAAAGCGCTGCTCCCACTGATATGCCGGAAGACTTTGATGTGCAGCCGCCTGATGTTTACGAAGATAACGCCGACGCTGTGCAGGAACCCCCTGCATCTCCCAAGCCCAAGCGTACCAGCCGAAAGAAGAAAGAAGCTGCTGCTCCTGAAGAAACTGTCACAGAGGAAGTCCCTGCCGAAACAACAGAGTCGGCGGATACAGCCGACACTATTCTTGATACGGAGGAACCTGCTGTGGAGCCTGATGTTCCTGTCGTGGAAGAAGCTGCCGCTCCTGCCCCTACTCCTTCTCCTCCCCAGCGCCAGCCCCGCCCCCAGCGCGGCGAGGCCCCCGTCCTTACCATCCGCAGCCGGGATGATGTCGAGACTGCCGAAGACCGTGATGATGTAATCTGGCATGAGATCCATAATGCCTACCGCACCCGCAAGATCATCACCGGCAAGCTGGGCGGCATTGAACAGCTGGACAACCGCAAGACGGTGGCAGTTGTGGATTACAAGGGGTTCCGTGTCATTATCCCTATCAAGGAAATGATGATCAATCTGGGCCGCAGCCCTTCCGGCCAGGAATATACCGACCTTATGCTGCGCCAAAATAAGATCCTTGGCAACATGCTCGGTGCTGACATTGACTTCATCGTGCGTGGTATCGACTCCAAAACTCGCAGCGTAGTTGCCAGCCGCAAGGAGGCCATGCTGCGCAAACGCCAGATTTTCTATCTGGATACGGATGCTGCCGGTATGTACCGTGTCTATGAGGGCCGCATCGTCCAGGCGCGTGTGATTGCAGTGGCTGAAAAGGTTGTGCGCGTGGAAGTTTTCGGCGTTGAAACCTCCATCCTTGCCCGTGACCTTGCCTGGGACTGGATCGGTGACGCCCATGAGCGTTTTTCCGTAGGCGATGAGGTTCTGGTCCGTATTCTCAGCGTGCGGCGCAACAGTCTGGAGGACTTGGGCATCAAGGCTGACATCAAGAGTATTTCCGAGAACACCGACAGGGACAACCTGCAGAAGTGCCGTATCCAGGGCAAGTATGCCGGTCGTGTCACAGATGTCCACAAGGGCGTTGTCTATGTGCGCCTCTCCAACGGTGTCAATGCGGTAGCTCACTCCTGCTATGACTACCGGATGCCCGGCAAAAAGGACGATGTATCTTTTGCCGTCACCCGTCTGGATATGGAGCGGGGTGTGGCCGTAGGTATTATCACCCGGATCATCCGTCAGAACCTGTAAGCAAAGCAATGCCAGAGGAGCAGATAAACCGCTGCTCCCCTGGCTAATTTTTGTCCACAGTTTTTATGACACCAGTGTCATACTGCACTTACTCAAGCGCAAGCAATACCTCTCCAAGTTTCTTCCACTGCTCTACCACAAAACCAAAAGACAATGCATCTTCTTCCGCAAAAACATAGTTGCGCTGCATATTCTGATAGTCCTTACGAAGTGCCTCATTATCAGAAAACCCTCTGAGCAACTGAAAATCAGAAAACTTCTTTTCCGCCAGATCACTGCCTGTTCTTCGGGTCTCTTCCAGTCTTTTATACCCCAGCATCTCAAGGAATGTCTGCTGATTTTGAATCATTTCCTGAATCTGCTCTAAATCAAACA
>OINJ01000226.1_pt1 | contig 12437 bp, 9 predicted proteins | sample 1585101 | NCBI WGS metagenome assembly OINJ01 (sample SAMN02674698, study PRJEB24791) | human gut metagenome, SKBSTL036 | isolation source: stool | host: Homo sapiens | place: USA | reverse complement strand
GTCCGCAGGCAGCTTGAACAGCTTCTTCTGGATGTTCTCACCGGCCCGCAGGGCGATGCCCCGCAGAAGGGTGCTGTCCGCGTGCTCTTCCAGCCAGCCGCTGCGGGTCCAGCGGTAGCTGATATAGAGAGTGCCGTCCTCGTCCAGCGCCAATGCGCCGGGGTATCCCGGCAGGCCGGACACAAAGCTCCCGCAGTGCTTGCCGCCGGCCGTCAGCTCCCGGGCGTCGGCGTCCACAGCCCAGACGCAGCGATTCCCGAGGTCGGAAACGTACAGCGTTCGGCCATCCTCCGAGAGGGCCAGACCAGCCGCACCGGCCACGCCGCCCAGCACCTGTTCCACCGTCCGGGCCGACGGGTCATACACATAGACGCAGCCCGTGCCGGTGTGGGCGATGAGCTCGGTGCGGAGAGCGCTTTCCAGCCCGTTTTTCGCAGCGGCTTCGGTGGACACGGCGAAATAGACCTTCCCGTCCGGGCCGGTCTCCACCGCCGACAGCACACCCAGCGGTGCGCCGTCGATTTGGGTCACCACCTGTTCCACTGAGGTTCCCCAGCTGTCATGCCGGGCGCGGCAGAGCGCCCCGCCGGAGGGCGTCACCACCGTCAGCCATAAGTCGCCGTCGGCGTCGAAGGCAAAGCTGGTCAACTCGCCCTCCACCGACAGGATGGCCGCATAATGTCCGCCGTCGGTGCGGACAAGGTCGCTCTGACGCTTTTTCATGGCCGCACCGTTGTAGGCAGCAGCGTAGACAAGGCCATCCCGGGTGCGGACGCAGTCCACGCCCAGATAGCCGCCCAGCTTCCAGCCGTCCTTGCTGTCGGCGGAGAGGGCCGTCTGCGCGGCACCGGTGTCCTGCCGCACATCCGGGGCGGTGTAGGCTTTCGGCGGCGTGTCGATGGGCCGCAGCAGCAGGCCGTACGCCAGCGCCGCCAGCATCAGCAGGGCAAAGATGTTGCTGGCCACCCGGAAGCGGGTCATCAGGGCTTCCCGCTCGATGGCGGCCTGTGCTTCCAGCTGAGCTTTCCGGCGGGCAGCGGCGGCAGACGTACGCTGGGCGCGGCGGAGCCACCGGTCCACAAAAAGGGCCACGTTCGGCCCCACCGTGACGGATGCAATGAAGAGGAGCAGTACCAGCTCTACGAATCCAATGCGCATGAACAATTTTTCCTTTGTATTTGTCAGATTTCGGGGAAGTCTTTTATCATTGTAGTATAGCACACTTCGGCTTTTCTGCGCAAGATGAGGCCAAGCTTGACAGCCCCCGAAGCGGCCCTTTATAATCAGAGCAGACATGAAACGCACCCACTGGGATGTTTTCCCAAAAAATCTACTCAAACTTCACAAAAATTCCTAATTGATAGGGTATGATAGACTTAAACGCAGTATACAGTTCCGCCGGGCTGGCTCTGAGCAGCCTCCGGCGCTTGGGAGATAGAAGCTTTTAGGAGGAATGCCTTATGGCAAAAATTCTTATCGTTGACGACGAGCCCCGCATCCGGGAGCTCATCCGGGAGAATTTACAGTATTCGGGCTACACCTGCGAGGAGGCAGGGGACGGCTCCGCCGCCCTGTCGCTGCTCACCGGCGGCGGCTACGATTTGGTCATCCTCGATTTGATGATGCCCTTCATGGACGGCATGACCTGCCTGCGGGAGATGCGCACCCGCCGCATCAACACCCCCGTCATCATCCTGACGGCCCGCGGCGAGGAGTACGACAAGCTGGCCGGCCTCGAGGGCGGCGCTGACGACTATGTGGTCAAGCCCTTCTCCCCCCGGGAGCTGGTGGCCCGTGTCAAGGCCGTGCTCAACCGCACCATGCCCCGCACCGAGGCTTCCGACAGCACCATGACCTTCGGGGAGCTGTCCATCGACACGGCCAGCCACACCGTCAAGGTGTCGGGCGAGGAAGTGAGCCTCACGCCCAAGGAGTTCGACCTGCTGGTCTTCCTGGCCTCCAACAAGGGCATCGCCCTCAGCCGCGAGAAGATCCTGCAGAAGGTGTGGAACTACGACTACTTCGGCGAGGACCGCACCGTGGACACCCACGTCAAGATGCTGCGCGGCCATCTGGGCAAGTGCCGCGGCTACATCGCCACTGTCTGGGGCATCGGCTACAAGTTCGACCCCGACGCGGCGCGTTAAGCGGAGGCTCTGCTCTTCATGCGGCAAACGAGCAAAACACGGCGCACCATCGGCATCCGGGGCCAGCTCATGGGCTTTCTGTGCTTCATCTGCCTTTTGCTGGTGGGGCTGTTCTGGTTTCTGAGCACCCAGCTGCTGGAACCCCTCTACACCACCCATATCCAGAAGCAGCTCACCGAGCAGGCTGATGCCATCGTGGCCCGGATGGACGAGGCCATCGGGAAGGGCGAGACCCTCTCCTACTGGGCCTTCGGCAGCCGGCTGTACGTCAACAACACCTTCTTCAACGCGCTGCGGGACGACATCTTCGAGCTGGGCGGGATGAGCAGCTTCTGCATCGACATCTCCGACACCACCCTGCGGCAGATCTTCAAGGTGGATAACCTGTCCTACTGCAACCTTCACCGCACCCGCCCCACCGACACTGCCGATGAACAGACCGCCTACACCACGGCCCGCGCCATGCGGCAGCTCTGCCGGGAGAGCGGCGGCACAGTGGTGCGGAAGATCAACCCGCCCACGCCCTCCGGCTCCGTCCAGCTGATGGTGGGCCGGATGACCTCCGACGGAAATTACACTGTGCTGGTGACTACCAGCCTGATGCATGTGGCCGAGGCCGGCAAGGTGCTCAGCACCGTCCTGCCGCTGGCTGCGGCCCTCATTTTCGCCTTCTCGATGTCGGCGGCATGGCTGTTCAGCGAGTGGTTCACAAAGCCTCTGCGGGCTCTCTCCGGGGCTGCGCGGCAGGTGGCGCAGGGCAACTACGCCGTCCATGTGGACTCGGTGCGGAACGACGAGCTGGGCGACCTGGCTCAGGAGTTCAACCACATGGCAAAAGAGGTCCAGCACGCCTCCCAGATGCAGCGCGACCTGCTGGCCAATGTCTCCCACGACCTGCGCACCCCGCTCACCCTCATCAAGGGCTATGCCGAGACGGTGCGCGATTTGACCGGCGACGACAAGAAGCACCGCGACGAGCAGATGAACATCATCGTGGACGAGACCGACCGCCTGACGGCCCTTGTTTCCAGCGTCATGGAGCTGAGCAAGGTCACGAGCGGCGCACTCAAGTGCGAGAAGGTCCACTTCGACATGGGCCAGCTCTGCGATGAAGTCAGCGAGCGTTACGACGCCGTCTGCGCCCAGAACGGCTGGCAGCTCAAGCTGGAGATCCCCGACGAAGAGCTGCCGGTCTGTGCCGACCCCGACATGATGCAGCGCGCTCTGCATAACCTTTTGGGCAACGCCATGCACCACATCGGCGAAGACGGCATCTTCGTGCTGCGGGCGCTGCGCTGCCCCGAGGGCGTCCGGGTGGAGGTGGAAGACCACGGCCCCGGCATCTCCGCCGAGGACCTGCCCTATATCTTCGATCGCTATTACCGCTCCCGCTCCGACGCAGGCAAGCAGGGGACCGGCCTCGGCCTCTCCATCACCAAAGCCATCTTCCAGCAGCACGGCTTCCGCTTCGGCGTCCACAGCACTGTGGGCAAAGGCACTGTGTTCTGGTTCATTATGACCGATACCGAAGAAGCTTCCTCATAAAAAGGCGGGTCGCAGTCCGTTGGGACTGTGACCCGCCTTTTGCTATTTTTTCCGACAGTACACCACTACCCTCGCTTTTCCGCCGGGGGTGCAGGTGTAGAGCACGAGGGGGCAGCCGCCCTCCCGCAGGGCTTCGGGTTCTTCGGGCGAGACCTGCGCAGTCCGCTCCACAGTGTACACTGCCTCAGCGCCGTCCTGTGAAGTGAAACGCACCTCGTCGCCTTCCGAAAGGCTGCTCAGCCGCCCGAAATGGGACTTGTAGTTGTGGGCCGCGATGACAAGGTCTCCGCCCGCCGTACTGCCGCATTGACGGCAGGGCGAGACCTTGAGGTTTGCCTTGCTCCACTCGGTCTGCACCGGCAGCTCCAAGCCCAAAGCCGGGATGGTCAGCACCCCCAGATACTCCCGCTCGGCGCTTGACGCCTGGGTTTCCGAAGCCGGTTCCGGCCCGGACTCTGCATCTTCCGTGGGCAGGCTTTCCGCACTGTCTGCGGGCCGTTCTGCCTCCGACACTGCCGCAATGCTCTGGCTCTGGCGCAGCTGGCTCACCGCCGAATCGGCCTGAGCGCCTGCCCTTGCATCCTCGAGCCGGTCGTAGACGTAGAGGCAGACCGCTGCCAGCACCAAAGCGCTTCCCAGCATCAGGCAGAGCCGCTCCGGCATCAGCCTACGCATCGTGTCTGCGCTTCCGGCTCAGCCAGAGGCCCACCGCCACGAGGGCGATGCCCCCGCCTGCCAGCACCGGCACGGGCCAGAGCAGCTGGCCGGTCTGGATGAGGGTCCCCACCGGTTCCGGCTCCGCAGCCGGGATGACTTCATCCGGCATCTCTGCCGAGGGTGTCGGCGGACGGATGACCGTGATCTCGCCCGGCTGCTCCACCGGCTTCGGGGTCGGCGTCGGCTTATCCGGCACATAAGGCGGCGTCGCCGGCGGGGGAAGGGGGTCGGTGCTGCGGTAGCTGTTCTTGAAGAGCAGTTCCGTCTTTGCCCCGTCGTCCCCGTCCCGCCGGACAGACACGTGTCCTTTCAGCTCACCGTCGGTGTCCCACGCCACCATGACTTTCAGGTAAAAGACGGTGTCGTCGTAGTCGGCCCGTTTCCGTCCGCCTGCGTCCTGAGTGACTGTATACTCGTATATGCCGGGCGCGGTGTAGACGATGGTATCAAACGTCTTCGTCAGGGTCTTGTCGTCGGCGGCGCGGCAGTCCCGGGCCGGAAAATCCAGCTCAGCCTCGTCGTCACAGCCTTCCGGCATCGGCGCGCCGTCCAACGCGGTCAGCCGCACCGTCAGCGTCTCGTCAGCTGCCTCTCCGGTGCAGCGGACGGACGCCTCCAGTTCCAGCTCCGCCCGCTGGTCTGCGGCCAGAGCGGGCAGGGCAGCGCTTACCGCAAGCGCTGCTGCCAGCAGGGCCGCTGCCATTTTCGGGAGCCTTCTCATGATAAGCTCTCCTCCTTTCCGTTTTGCAGGTCTGACATTGGTTCCATCCGGGCCAGCACCACCGTCCGCGCGTCGGTGTACTCCCCCGAGCAGGTAGCCATCGCCAGGAACTGCGCTCCTTCCGGCTCCTTTTCCAGCGCACGGAGGGCCTGTGCATCCATCTGAAGGGCATTCTCCTCCACAAAGGGGAGCAGCCCGCCTGCGTCCAAGCGCCACTTGCCCGGGGCAAAGATGGCCTGTTCCGACGCAGGCACCACAAGGCAGGCCAGCACTTCCAGCCGATAGCTCCCGCCGGGCAGCGTCAGGGTGCCGGTGGTGTTCTGGCGGAAGAATGCGCCGTCCTTGTATTTGTCGAGGTCGCCGAACATCCGCCCGTTCTCCATATGGTGGCCGTAGAGCAGGGAATACCGCCCGCTGAAGTCCGCGTCGCAGTCAACATCCAGAAAGATGCTGCCCGCCAGCGCAAAGCTGCCGTAGACGTCGGTGTTCAGATAGGTGAAATTGCTCTCACCCTGCACCACCGGGTAGTCGATGGCCGTGCCGTCCAGCGTCAGCCACCCGCAGACATCGGGGTTGATGTCCCGCAACTGGCCGAAGGAGAGGCTGTTGTCCTCCTGCGGCTGGGGCTTGAAGGCCAACAGCCCGGCCTGCACATTGTCGGCAGCGGCGTACACCCGGCTGTTGTCCCACAGCGCATAGCCCGACCAGACCACCGCCAGCAGCACCAGCAGGGCCGTCACCCCGTCCAGCAGGCCGTTCGCCGCCCGCAGGGCCATCTTCTGCCACCGGATGTTCCTCACCTCCCTTGCCTTATTTCCTCCGCGCTTACTTCTGATGGCGGCGGCGCAGGGTCAGCAGCAGCCCGACGCCCGCAGCACCCGTCAGGGTGAAGAGATAGGGTGCGCTGTCCAGCACCACACCGGCATCCACGGTGCCGCCCTTGGTGTTGGTGAAGTTCGCCTGCTCGACCGCCTCATCCACTTCGCCCTCGGTTCCAGTCTCCGTCGTCACATAGTCTGCGACCGGCGTCTCAGACACCTTGTACTCGACGCCGTAGGGCAGGTTCTCGATGTGGATGGTATCGTCGTCTTTCAGATAGAAAGTCGCTTCCGTCGTCTCGCCGGGCCTGATCTCGATCGAGTCGGGGTTCGCGTCATAGCTGCCGCCGGTGATGGCGTAGCTGTCCTGATAGGTCTTGCCCTCCTCGCCGGTCAGCTGCACCCTGAACTCGAAGTATTTGTCCTTATTGCCCATGATGCCCTCGACGTCCTTGTGGACTTCCAGCTTACCGGCAGAGTAGAGGTTGTCGAAGTCGTCCTTCTTGCCCTCGCCGGTGGACTCCGGGTCCTCGGTGTGGACAGCGGCAATGCGGAGCTTGCCGTCCTGCTCAATGACCGTCACCCGCAGCAGGATGGCGTTGCCGTAGTAGGTCACGCCTGCGCTGTTGCCCGCCGCCTCATGGATGATGTAGGTGTAGACGCCCACGCTGTCGTACTCGGGCAGCTTGATCTCGATTTTCTTGGTCTTACTCGCGCTGCCGGCTTCGCCCTGTGCGTAGGTCACGTCGCCGACGATCGGCCTATAATCTGCGGCTTCAATGCCCTCCGATGCATCGGTCACGGTAACCGGGTCGATCGTAAACGTAAAGGTCTCTTCCGGGGAGATCGTATCCGTGTTGGCCAGCTCGTAGTTTTTCTTGATGACCACGCTGTCCATGTCCGCATACGTCTCGCCGCTGGCCGCAAAGGCGGGCATGACGCTGACGCCCATGGCCAGAGAGATGGAAAGCACACCTGCGAGAAGCTTTTCTACCTTGTTCTGTTTCATCCTGGAGTTCCTCCTATCTTGTCTTGTATGGTTTTTGGCGGCTCAGAGCCCCCGCCGCCGGATGAGGGTGATGACTTTTGCCTTGACCGCACTGCACTGCACCGGGCCGAAGTCACGGCTGTCCTCGGCCTGTGTGCGGCAGTCGCCCAGAATGAAGACGCTGTCCTCCGGCACAGCGTAGGGGTAGCTGAGCAGAGATTTGGGGTAGGTGGGATAGAGGATGCCGCCGCCCTGTGCCGAGCCGTTGACCTCCACAACGCCGCTCTCGCTCAGGGTCACGATGTCCCCGCCCCGGGCCAGTACGCGGCCCACCCGCAGCCTTCCCGAGCGCTCATATACCACGACATCATTCTTGGCATAGTCTTTTTCCAGCCGGATGCCCAGCACGAGGTCGCCGTCCTTCACGGCGGGAAACATCTCATTGCCGGACGCCTGCGTCACCAGATACACCTGCGTCAGAAGCACCCAGAGCAGGGCGGCGAACACCGCCAGCCGCACCGCCAGACTGCGCACTTCCCGCAGCAGGGGGCTTTTTTCCGGCTTCGCCGGTCCAGACAGGTTCGCTTCCGGCGTCCCGGGCGGGGCCTCCGGGGCAAGCGCCTCGTTTGGTTCCTTCACTCATCTTCCTCCTTTTTTCTGTTTTTGCAGCCCAGAACGGCCGCACCGGCACACAGCATCAGCGGCAGCCCGAAGAAGTCTGTCTCCACGCCGGTGTCCGGGTCTATATCGGCCAGAACGTAGTGGGCATAGAAGTTGACGACGCCGTTTTCCAGCTCTTTGTCGGTGGGCTCATAGCCCTTTTTCCACGCGTCCTGCGATACCTTTTCCTTCGGATCCGGCTCATCCGTCACCGAACCGGGGAGCTCTTTGTACCAGCCGTCGAAGACGTAGCGCGCACCGCCGATGTCGATCTCTTTTTCGATGTCCGCCGTCGTCTCTTCCACCCGCTCGCCGCTCTGGTACTCGCAGCTTTCCCGGATGCTGTAGTCGTCCTCGCCCGGGGCGCGGACGTTGAACCGGGCCGTGAAGTTTTTCCTGCTTTTGACGCTGATGATGCAGTCGATGTGCTTATCCGGTTTTGTCCCGTTGCTGCGCGAGATCTTGTACGGCGTCACCACGATGCTCTCCAAATCTTCCTGCGTCAGCCCTTCGACGCCGGTAGCCTCTTCGATGGTGTCCTTATACTCGTCCCATATCTCATTGACGACCTCGTCCCAGTAGTCATCGCCCGGTTTCAGCGACCATGCGTCGCCAGTCGCGCCGTCCGGCCACGATACAACATAGTCTGACACATTTGTCAGGATGTTCTTGCCGTTATCTTCCCATGCCGCGCCGTAGGTCTTCACCTTGCCGACCCACTTGCACTCGCTGTTGTCCGGCGCCCACTGGCTGGGGTCATTGCTGCCGGGCAGGCTGGTGGGAGTCTTGAGCAGGAAGACTGCCGCCGATTCTTCCTGAGTCCGATCCCCCCAGCCCGGCGCATCCTCATCAAGTTCGTCCGCAGGCAGGGCATTTCTGTCCTCGTCTACGCTGTCGTCGGCCAAGTCGGCATCTTCCTCAGGGGATCTGCCTTTTTCGGGCTGCTCCGCCTCATCCAGAGGCGTTTCCTCCTCGGCAACGGGCCGCTCTTCCCACAGCTCCGGCAGAACGGCGATGTCTTCTTCCTCGTCTAAAACGGGCTCCTCCTGCTGGGCCTCATCGTCGGTGAAACAGGCGTAGAGGCTGCACTCGCTGTCCGCTTCCGGCCAGAGCGGTCCTTCATCCGGCACGAAGCGGACCGCCGTCCCTTCGTCGTCCCAGCTGTACCAGAAGCGGAAGCTCTTTCCCTCCACCTCCGGCTCTTCGGGCATCAGAAGCTCTTCGCCGCTGCCCACGGTCTGTTCCGCGTAGGGCAGGCCGCCGTCGGCCTCGTCCGACTCGCTGAGCCAGAAGAGGTAGGTCATCTCAAAATGCTCGTCCGCTTTGACGGCTCCGCTGTCCGGCGTCGGCGTCTCGTCGGGCAGCCCGATGTCGTCGAGCCCGTCCACCACGACGGGAATGCCGCCTTCCGCGGGCAGAAGCACCGGCTCGTCTGTCCGGATGTCCTCTTCTTCGTCCCAGGCAGGCTCGTCCTCTATTTCCTCGCCCCATGTCTGGTCCGGCACGCTGTCCGTCCGCTCCGGCCCTTCGGCAAATGCGGGCAGCAGACAGCCGCACAGCAGCACCAGCACGATGCACAGTGCTGTGGCGCGCAGTGTCAGCCGCCTCCGTTCCAGTCGATTCCGCATACAACAGCCCTCCTTCATTCTCGCTCCCGGCGGGGATGCCGCCCTTTGCGTTATCAGGATACCGTTTACCGGACACGAAGGATGTCATTGCGTGCCAGTGCAAAAAATTTTACGCATGAAAAAACCGCCGCCGGGGTCTTTCGACTCCGGCAGCGGTCTGCTGTCTCCGAATTTTCGGTTTTCAGGTGCGGGTGGTGGCTTCCATGCAGTGCTCGGAGGGGGCGTAATATTCCATCAGAGCAATGTAATTCTCGCAGTGGTGGCAGAACGCCGCCCGGATGGCGTCGTCGGGCGCGCTCCTCATCGACACGAACATCAGGATGTACTTTGCAATGAGGCTCACAGCCTCGCTCTCGAGGCCATAGCAAAGGCCCACGGCCAGGATCGGCACGACGATCTGCTGCGCACGGATGGGGATATTCTCCGCATCGACCCGCTTGAGTACGGCACGGCTCATGGTGGATGCCGCCCAGACGGCGCGGGAGATCTTCCAGTAATCCATATTCTTCAGATGGGTGAGGGTGCGCAGCCGCTGGATGACCTCGCCGTCGTCCAGAACTTTGTTCTGCGTGACCTCCTCCTCCGAGCGGATGAAGGCGCACTGTGTCATGTCCATCAGGGCGGCTTCGTACTTCTCATGGTAGTTCTCGCGGGAGATGAAGTACTCCTCCATACGGAGCATGACTTCGTTCGTCTCTTTGTCGGTGGCCAGCCAGCTGAAGTCCAGCGGCGTCGGGCCGAAATCGTTCTTGCCCATCTCGTTCAGGTCTTCCAGCTCTTCCTCGTTCCGGGTGGAGGGGAGAAAGCGGTCATTGCCGTTCCGGTGGAAGCCCCACTCCTCGGGCAGAAGATGCGGCACGATGTCGCCGCTGGAGATGATGTTGAAGATGTTGCTCTCGCCCCAGCTCTCTTTCAGGCTGCCGTCGGCGTTGTGGTTGTTGTCGTAATCCTGCTGCAAGTCGGGGTAGTCCTGCGGGCCGAGGGCCACCGGCGTCGCAAAGGTGTAGACGAAGACATTCTCCCGTTCCAGTCCGGACAGCTCCCTGTTGACCCGGGCAGCCAGAAGGTTCGCCACCACCGCACCGCGGCTGTAGCCGCCCATCCAGAGCTTGACGACGCCCAGCTCTCCCTTTTGCTGAGCTGCCGCCAGATAGTTCTTCAAATCGGCAAACACCTCATGCACCGGGATGATGAAGCCGCTGTGGGCGTGGCCCGCGCCGGTGTGCAGATTGCTCACCCACTCGCCGCCGTAGCCGCCGCCGCGCAGGATGAGCGCCACGATGGTGGTGCGCTTCCCGTTCAGGGTGATGGTCTTGCGGGCCGTGGACCAGCCCACGAAGTCGCCCGCCTTGCCCACATCGACATCATAATAGCGGTATTTCACGTCGGCGAATCCCAGCTTGGCATAGGCTGCGTCGAGGCTGTTCTCGCGGCCCACGTCCCCGTTGGCCCAGTATTTCGCATCGCTGGCCCATGTATTGAAAGCAGCCGTCACCATGCCCAGCGTCGCCAGCGCCAGCTGGTGGTCGTACTGGATGGAGCTGTGCGCAAAAAAACTGTCGCTGTAGTAATATTCGTGCTCGATGTCCATCTGGCTCAGCTCGCTGCGGAAGGACATTGTATAATTGCCTGCCGGGACTGCCCGGCCCACCGTCTGGCTTTTTGCCGCCGCCTCAGCCCGGGGCAGTGCCAGCCCGGGCGCAAGAGCTGCACTGCAAACCAGCGCTTTACAGAAATCACGTCGTTTCATGGTCTTTCCCCCTTGCTGTTTTCATAAACCTCTGACATTTCTATCGTATAGATGATTTGCTATAGTATACCGTATTTTCCCGGCGGATTCAATCATCAACTCTGCCGATCGGGTATATAAAAACCGGGCCGCATCACTGCGGCCCGGTTATTTTCATATTCTCAGAGAAGCTGCGGGTCCATCTGGCGGCAGAAGTCCACGATGTGGTGGAACATCTGCTCGACCGCCGGAGCCATCGCCGTGGGGCGCTGGACAGCCAGACCCACCACCCGGTACTCTTCCGGCTCGATGGGGTAGATCTTGACCGCCGCCGTGCAGCTGCGCAGCAGCATCCGGGGCATGATGGAGATGCCGAGGCCCGCCTCCACCATGGCGATATTGGACTGGTCGTCGATGACGTGGCAGCGGCGCTCGGTGGAGATGGAGTATTTCTTGAGGAACTGGCGCATCTCGGCGTCGGTGGCGTCGCACTGGACGACAAAACTCTGGCCGTTCATCAGCTCCGGCGTCATAATGCCGTTTGGCGGTTCGGGCCAGTCCTGCGGTACGATGCAGAGCAGCGGCTCACGGAACAGCTCGGTCAGGTTGAACTCTTCGCGGCAGGTGGCGGACAGGAAGGCCAGGTCCACCTGACCGGTGCGCAGCCACTCCTTCACGTCGTCGTAAGTACCCTGATAGACCTCGACTTCGATCTGGGGGTAGCTTGCCATGAAGCTCTTGAGGATCTGGGGCAGCAGGCCGGCGCAGACCGAGTTGAATGCACCCAGTTTCACCTTGCCCTTTTCCAGGCCGTTGAGGCGGGCGATGCTCTGCTGCAGGGCCTCGTCGCTGTTGAGCACTGCCCGGATGGACGGGTAGAGCGAAGCGCCATAGCTGGTCATGGTCACGCCGTTTTTGCCGCGGTTGAATAAGGTAAAGCCAAGCTCAGCCTCCATCACCGCGATGGCATGGCTGATGGCAGAGGGGGTCAGATGCAGCTGCTGGGCCGCTTTGTTAAAGCTGCCCTGACGCGCGACTGCATCGAAAATTTCGTAAGAAAACAGCGTCATGTCCCTAGCCTCCTTCCGTTTTCAGTTCGGAGACGCCCGTTCTTCTGTGAATCTTTTTCACCTTGAGGATGCTATGCATCAATTTTCTTTTTGAGTGTACTATCCTATCTCCGCTTTGTCAAGCATCCAAACCTTAATTTTGGACGTTGAGCCAAATTTCTGCTTTTGAAACGCCATTTATAAGGTAGATTGCGCCCTTTTTCGTTCCAGTATTTTCCTGTTTTGAACAAAAAGACCGTCAGCCCTCCATCCCGGAAAGCCGTCGGTCTTCTGCGTTCTACAGATGTTTTTACTCCAGCACCAGCAGCAGGCTCATCTTGAAGCGGCCCTGCGCCGTGCCGCCGTGGAGACCGTTCTTGTCGAGACGGAAGCTCTCGCCTGCGTTCAGCTCATAATTCTTCTGGATCTTCTTCA
>OINJ01000214.1_pt1 | contig 12914 bp, 15 predicted proteins | sample 1585101 | NCBI WGS metagenome assembly OINJ01 (sample SAMN02674698, study PRJEB24791) | human gut metagenome, SKBSTL036 | isolation source: stool | host: Homo sapiens | place: USA | reverse complement strand
GGCTATCCTACCTCACGCCGGACAGGACAAAGCCCATTACCGCCCGCAAGCTGGGCGACGATTTTGACCGCGCCGCTGTCCTTGCCGTTTTGGAGCAGAACGCCGCCAGAGCCGCAGAAAAGGCCGCAGCCATACCCGAATACCAGCGGCATGGGAAAACCGGCATACAGCCCACAAAAGCCCCTCAAACCGCTCCGAATGTGCAGCGGCTTGTGGACATTGAGCAGAAGAAAGCCGAGGGCAAAGGCCGGGGCTATGAGCGTTGGGCGACCATGCACAATCTCAAACAGATGGCCGCGACGCTGAATGTGTATCAGGAATACGGCTTCACTTCCCCGGAGCAGTTAGAAGCCGCCGTTGATACCGCCTATCAGGAAATGCGCCAGACCAGCGGCGAACTGAAAGCACTGGAAACGAAGCTACAAGGGAAAAAGGAGTTGCAGCAACAGGTACTTGCGTACGCCAAGACCAAGCCCGCCCGCGACGGGCTGAAAGCGCAGAAATCCGAGAAAGCCCGCGCTGCATACCGGCAGGCGCATGAGAGCGACTTTATCATAGCCGACGCAGCCGCCCGATATTTCCGGGAGCATGGAATTACCAAGCTGCCCGCCCGGAAAGCGTTGCAGGACGAGATCGAGCAGCTTATCTCCGAGAAAGACGGCCTGTATAACACCTATCACGAACAGAAACAGCGGTTCAAGGAGTTGCAGACCGTCAAGCGGAACATCGACCAGATTTTGCGCCGGGAGGAACCCCACCGCAGAAAGGAGCAGAGCCATGAGCGATAAGTTACCGAGAATGGACTACCGCCAGCACCGGCGGGCGCGGCGGCTGGTGCATGAGTGCTGTAACTACGACGGGGGGAACTGCCTGCTGTTGGACGACGGGGAGCCTTGCGTGTGCGTCCAGAGCATTTCCCTTTCCCTCATGTGCCGCTGGTTCCGTGTGGCTGTCCTGCCCCTTGACGGGGAACTGGCCGCAGCCCTCCTGTACCGGGGGAGCCGGAAACGCTGCGCCGTCTGCGGGGCGGCTTTTGTCCCCAAATCCAACCGGGGGAAATACTGCCCCGACTGCGCCGCCAGAGTACGCCGCCGCAAAGAAGCCGAGCGACAGCGCAAACGCTACCACCTTTCTACGCATTTAGGGGCTGTCAAACCCTTGTAAATCAAGGCTTTTTTGCCCGCCCTCAACGGGGGCTTGATACATTTATCCTTTTCCCCCGGAAACGGCGTTCTAAATGCGTACAAACGCCCCAAATCCACCCAAAGGAGGAACCATGTCAGACAACCGAAAATACTACTACCTCAAGCTGAAAGAGAATTACTTTGACGAGGACGCTATCGTGCTGCTGGAAAGTATGCAGGACGGCATCCTCTATTCCAACATTCTCTTGAAACTGTACTTGAAATCGCTGAAAAACGGCGGGAAGTTGCAGCTTGATGAAAATATCCCCTACACCGCGCAGATGATTGCCACCATTACCCGCCAGCAAGTCGGCACCGTAGAGCGAGCCTTGCAGATTTTTATGAAGCTGGGGCTTGTGGAGCCGCTGCCAAGCGGCGCGCTGTATATGAGCAACATTGAACTGCTGATCGGCCAATCCTCTACCGAGGGGGAACGGAAAAAGAAAGAGCGTATGCGATTGAAGCGTCAAAAACTGCTCCCATCCGGCGGGGCGGACATTTGTCCACCATATAGCCAGGGGGACATTTGTCCACCAGAGATTAGAGATAAGAGATTAGATATTAGAGATAAGAGTATAGAGAATAGAGAGAGTGAGAGCGCCCACGCCTATGGCCGTTACCAGAATGTTTTCCTGACGGACGGGGAACTGGCAGACTTACAGGCCAGCTTTCCCACTGTATGGGGCCAGTACATCGAAAAGCTGTCCGAGTACATGGCTTCTACCGGCAAGCGTTATCAGAGCCATGCAGCGACCATCCGGCGCTGGGCCGGTGAGGACGCTAAAAAAGCTGTCACACCCTCACGCAACCGGGATTACAGCGTAAAGGAGGATGAAACTGTATGATTGAGATTACCGCAGAAATCCGGGCGTTCATCGACAAGGCAGCTGCCGGTGTGGAACTGGCTGAGGACGAGTATATAGATCCGTCAGACGGTCTCATCCACTGTAAGAAATGCGGCGGCCAGAGGCAGACCGTTGTGCCATGCTTTGGGAAATCCGGCTACTTTATGCCGCGCTGCATCTGCCAGTGCCAGCGGGAGGCTGAGGAGCAGCGCAAGGCTGCTGAAGAACGGCAGCGCCGCATGGAGCGTATCAAACGCCGAAAGGCACAGGGCTTGCAAGACCGTTATCTGTATGACTACACATTTTCCAATGATAACGGGCAAAACCCATTGATGGACAAGGCTCATGCCTATGTGGAGAACTGGAAAGAAGCATATAAAAACAACACCGGCCTGCTGTTGTTCGGGGATGTAGGAACCGGCAAGTCCTTTTTCGCCGGTTGTATTGCCAACGCCCTGCTTGACCGGGATGTGCCGGTGCTGATGACGAACTTCCCCACCATCCTGAACCGTCTGACGGGAATGTTTTCCGAGGACAGGGCCGACTTTATCGCCAGCTTTGACGAGTACGACCTGCTTATCATTGACGATTTGGGTGTGGAGCGCAGTACCGAGTATGCGATGGAGCAGATGTTTTTCGTCATTGACAGCCGATACCGCAGCCGCAGGCCCATGATCATCACCACCAACCTGAAACTGGCCGAACTCAAGAACCCGCCTGACCTGGCCCACGCCCGTATCTATGACCGTATCCTGGAACGGTGCGCCCCGATCCTCTTTGCCGGGAAGAACTTCCGGGAGGAAAACGCCGGGGCCACCAGGCAGGCGGCGAAAGACATTGTGAACCGTAAGAGCGAATAATTGTTTTGCCGGACGGCGCAGCCCCGCCCGGAGAAAGGAGCGCCATGAGCGAAGAAACCCGTACCATGCAGACCGCAGACACCACCCCGGCCAGAGCGCCGGAGGACGCCCCCGCGCTGGTAAAGAAAATTGGCAAGACCACCTACAAGGTGCGCGTCCATTTCAGCCAGACCAGCACCGAAACCATGAGCGACAAAATCAAGCGTATGCTTAAAAACGAGATACAGCAGATGTGACCGGCTGATAAAGCCAGCCGCCTTGTGTTAAACTGATGATGGTACACACCAAAACTTTTAGCCAAGGAGGACATGAAAATGCTGTACACAGAAAAAGAGAAAAATGAGATTGAGCGCGTCCGTAAAGTGTTCGAGAAACACATCCAACAAATGACTGCTTATGATTTGGTTTGGTCGGACAAGGTCGGCTATGTGTGGCTGGCAATATCTATCGACCCAGTCTATATTGATACCGGCAACTGGATAGAGTCCGCTGCTGGCCTTTGTTATGAGTGCTTGAATGATATAGCACTGGATGTTTTTGGAATGACCGGAAACGACCATGACTTCGAGGACGCCGATCCGCTGGAACTGGCCGAGATTAAGCGGCGCTGGAAACCCTATATCGGCCAACTGCCGGAATATGCGTACCTTTGCGACGAACTGTTAAGCAGGAGCAAATAACCCATCCGCAAAAGTGTCAGGAGCTAAAATCTGCTTCTGGCACTTTTTTGTGGCTTTTTTGTGAATTTGATTAAAAAGTCCTTGACAATTTGTCTCTGGAAAGACTGCAAAGTCTATTTTGATCTCGGTTGGTGTCCGTCTGGCAGCTTTTAACCTGAAACAGATTGCAAATCTGACCTGTACAGACGAACTGGACTTATACAGTATCGGGGAGAAAAAAGTAGCACTGTTTTGCTGTATTCCGGATGCCGACACCAGCATGAATTATCTGGTCGGCATGATTTACAGTAATCTGTTTCAGACACTGTATTATGTGGCAGATCGGAAGTACGGAGGAAGGCTTCCGATTCCGGTACACTGCATTATGGATGAATGGCCAAACGTAGCCTTGCCGGATGATTTTGACAAGATTCTGGCAACCATGCGTTCCAGAGGGATTTCCTGCAGTATCATCATCCAGAACATTGCACAGATGAAAGCCTTATTTAAAGACTCGTATGAGAGTCTGATCGGCAACTGCGATGAATTTTTATATCTGGGTGGAAATGAAAAAGAAGGACATAAGTATGTCTCGGAATTATTGGGAAAAGAGACATTGGATACCAATACCTACGGACAGACAAAAGGGCGTAGCGGCAGCTATTCGGTGAATTATCAGCAGACAGGAAGGGAACTTTTAACACCGGATGAAATACGGCTTTTAGATAACCGCAAAGCGATTTTGTTTATTCGTGGGGAGCGTCCGATCATGGACGATAAATATGATTTAAAAAAGCATGTGAATTTCAGATACACAGAGGACGGTGGTGCATCGCCTTATGATTATGCGAAAACACCACTGGCTCACGACGACCTAAAGATTGACATTAACAGATTAGACGATTACGAACTGCTGTCTACCGAGGACATCCTTGGTGAATAGCAGTTTTTTGATGGATTGGAGTGATGTGTATTGAAGAAACTTCTCACAGGAGAAAAAAATAGAACAAAAAAGAATACAACTGAAAAAATGATAACCCCGATGCCGATGGGGAGAAAACAGAAAAAGTGGATGAGCCTTTATATGGCACTGGTACTGACCGTAACGGTTGGAGCAACGACCGCATTCGCAGCCGGAGATCCGTTGTCCGTTATCAATAACCTGTCTACCTTTATTTTTTCTCTGATTCGTGCGATCGGTTTGATTTTGCTTGGATTTGGTGTTGTGCAGGTTGGTCTGTCTTTAAAAAGCCATGATCCAAGCCAGAGGGCAAATGGATTTCTGACACTGGCCGGAGGGGTAATTATTACGTTCGCCAAAGAAATCCTCGATTTGATTATGGCGTAAGCCTCTTTGAAAAAATATATCAGGAAACAGCAGGAGTGCCGGAAGGTACTCCTGTATTCAAAAATATGTTTAAGGAGGTGAGAGTTTTTGAGTGATAACTGGATTGTACAGAATCTAAACTCAGCACTATCCACATGGAGTGAAAAGATGGCAGAACTGTGGACTCTGCTGACCGAAAATCCGGCAACTTTTAAGGGCGGCGGCATCTGGCGGATTATGGTAAATATTAATGATGCACTGACAGCCATTGCTTATGGATTACTGGTATTATTTTTCGCAGCCGGAATCATTAAAACGTGTGGCAGTTTTACAGATCTGAAAAAGCCGGAACATGTGCTAAAAGCATTTATCCGGTTTGCACTTGCTCAGGGAGCAATTACATACGGGATGGAACTTATGCAGGCACTGTTTTCCATTGTGCAGGGAATCGTGACAACCGTAATGAGTGGCTCCAGTATGGCAGGAAGCGTGACGGAACTGCCAACGGAGATTGTAGATAAGATTGAGAGCGTGGGAATGCTGGAATCCATTCCGTTGTGGATTGTTACACTGCTTGGCAGTCTGCTGATCACTGTATTGTCATTTGTAATGATTCTGACAGTGTATGGCAGAATGTTCAAAATCTATATGTATACGGCAATCGCCCCGATTCCGATTTCCTCATTTGCAGGAGAACCCACGCAGTCCATTGGAAAGAACTTTATCCGTTCTTATGTAGGCGTATGTCTGGAAGGGGCAATTATTGCACTGGCATGTATTATCTTTTCTGCTTATGCAGCAAGCCCTCCGGCTGTCGGAGATACGGAGTTGAGTGCAGTTACAATCGTGTGGAACTATGTCGGAGAACTGGTATTTAATTTACTGGTGCTGGTTGGAGCAATTAAGGCATCTGACCGTATTGTCAGAGAAATGATGGGACTTGGAGGTTAAAAATATGGATACAAAGAAAACATTAAGATATAACTGGGAATTCGGACGTGAGACAGTAGCGATACGAGTGAGCTCTTATCGGAACAATGGAAATTTATATGTAGGACTCTGCCATAAGGAAGGGAGAGAATGGGAAGATTTTGGAGATGTAACCATTAATCTGCCCTATCAGTTCTTAGAGCCAAATGAGGCTTTTATAACAGGAGATTTTACCAAGGATATGCTTCATTTTATCAAGGAACATAAACTTGGAAAAGTGTTGAATGAAACAGGAAGATCAGGATATGCAACCTATCAGAAGGTAGCGTTTGATCTAGCAAGACTTGCGGAATTTGATCCGGAAGGCGTTGCAGAACACTGTAGATTTGCCGGGATAGAAGTACCGAAAGAAAAACCACAGAAAACGAAGAAACAAAACAGGGGAGAGGAACGATAATTTATGGAAGTAAAGATGAACAAAGAAATCAGGGACTATCAGGAATCCATGTTTATGGGACTGGACCTGAGACAATGTGTGTGTTCTGTTCTTGCGATTCTTACAGCAATCGGAATTTACTTTGGAATGCGTGATATTACCGGACAGGAAATAACCGGATGGCTGTGTGTGCTTGGTGCTGCTCCATTTGCTGCCTGTGGCTTTTTCAAATATCATGGTATGACAGCCGAACAGTTTTTATGGGCAGTGATCAAATCCGAATTGCTGTATCCGAAGAAACTGGTGTTTCAGTCGGAAGATATCTACTACTCCTGCATGCAGGAGACCATCTCGCTGGGAGAAAAGAATCAAAAGGATGGAGCGGAAATCATAAAAGAGCGGGAGCAAAAAGCAGAAGCAAAACAGAGAAAGAAACGCAAGGGAAGGAGTGATGCCTTTGATTAAAACCTTAAGTCAGGCACTTCGGATGGATAAGGAACGCTTCAAAGTTCCGAAATCCGTCCAACAGGCAATTCCCATCCAGCGAATCTGGCCGGATGGAATTTTTCAACAGGGAACGAAATTCTCAAAAACATATCGTTTTACAGATATCAACTATTATATTGCGAGTAAGGACAATAAGACAGAAATGTTTCTGGATTATTCTGAACTCTTAAATTCACTGGATTCCGGCATTTCTGCCCAAATTACCATCAATAATCGGAGAATCAATAAAGAAGAATTCGAAAAGTCTATTCTGCTTCCAATGAAGGAAGATGGACTGGACCACTATCGGGAAGAATACAACGAAATGCTCCTGTCTAAGATTACAGGAACAAACAACAGCATCTATCAGGAACGGTATCTGACCGTCAGTGTACATAAAAGATCGATTGATGATGCAAGAACCTATTTTGCACGTATCGGAACAGACATCGTAACACATCTGGCAAAGTTATCGTCCACAGCAGAAGGACTGGACGCAGAGAGCCGGCTCCAGATTTTCAGGGATTTCTTCAAGGGAGATGTCCCACAGGCATTTCCGTTTGATCTGAAACAATTTGCCAAGAAGGGAACAAGTTTCAAGGACTGGATGTGTCCGGATTCTATGGAATTTGAACGTGACCATTTTAAAATCGGTGACAGATACGGAAGAGTCCTGTATATGCAGGATTATGCAAGTTATGTCAAAGATGACATGATTTCAGAATTGTGTGACTTTAGCCGGAATCTGATGTTGTCGATTGATATCCTGCCAGTCCCTACGGATGAAGCGGTAAGGGAAATCCAGAACCGACTGCTTGGTGTGGAAACTAACGTGACCAACTGGCAGAGAAGGCAGAACGCTAATAATAACTTCTCGGCAATCGTACCATACGATATGGAACTTCAGAGAAAAGAAACCAAGGAAATGCTCGATGATCTGACAACCAGAGACCAGCGTATGATGTTCGGGATTTTGACAATGGTACATCTGGCAGACAGCAAAAAGCAACTGGATTCCGATACGGAACTGATTCTGTCAATCGCAAGAAAGCATCTGTGTCAGATGGCAACATTAAAGTGGCAGCAAGTGGACGGACTCAATACAGTGCTTCCTTACGGACTGCGAAAGATCAATGCCCTGCGTACATTGACAACGGAATCAACGGCTGTTTTAATCCCGTTCCATACACAGGAAATCCTGCAGCCGGGAGGTATCTATTATGGGCAGAATGCAGTCAGCAAGAACCTTCTGGTAGCCGACCGGAAGAAACTGATGAATGGAAACAGTTTCCGGTTGGGCGTCAGTGGATCAGGAAAGAGCTTTTCGGCAAAAGAAGAGATTGTGCATCTGGCATTGAGTACCGATGACGATATCCTGATTCTTGATCCGGAGTCCGAATTTACAAAATTAGTAGAGGCTCTGGGCGGACAGGTTGTAAAAGTATCTGCGACATCAGACAATCATCTGAATGCAATGGATATGGACGCAGCCTACGGCAATGAAAAGAATCCACTGATTGAAAAATCGGAGTTTATCCTGTCTGTGTTCGAGCAGTTGGTTGGAGCAGGAAATCTGTCGGCAAAAGAAAAGTCGATTCTGGACCGCTGTGCTGCAGATGTGTACCGGGATTATATCCGAAGTGGTTATACCGGAGAAGTTCCGACATTGAAAGATATGTACCGACAGTTGATGTTACAGCCGGAAGAAGAGGCAAGGGGACTTGCACTGTCATCCGAACTTTTTATCAATGGAAGCCTGAACACCTTTGCACAGCCGACCAATGTGAATAAGAAGAACAGGATCATGGATTATGATATCCGGGAACTGGGGGAACAGCTTATGCCACTGGGAATGCTGGTTACCTTAGACAGTATTTTCAACAGGGTAATTCAGAACTGGAAAGAAGGAAAAACGACATGGATATTTGCCGATGAGTTCTATCTGTTATTCCGCTATGAATACAGTGCAAATTTCTTCTACCGACTGTACAAGAGAATCAGAAAATACAATGGATTCGTGACAGGTTTAACCCAAAATGTTGAGGAACTTCTGAAATCGGACACTGCAAGACTGATGTTGGCAAACAGTGAGTTTTTGATTCTTTTGAATCAGGCAAGTACAGACAGGGAAGAATTGGCAGCTCTTTTGAATATTTCCGAAAACCAACTGTCCTATATTACAAATGTATCGGTTGGCAGTGGCCTAATCCGTTGCTCTGGGAATATCGTACCATTTGAGAATACGTTCCCAAAGAATACAGACCTTTATAAACTAATGACAACAAAACCGGGAGAATCATAATGAAGAAAAAAGAAGAAGTAACGATAACTTTTTATGCTGCAGAGTGCGGTGAGTTCCATGATTTAGGAGAATATACAAAATGCAGAACGCTGGAAGAGGCATATAAAAAGTACCAGAAATATTGTAGAACATCTGCCAATATGTGTCCGGCTATTGAGTTTTCTATTCATGATCCAGAATCAATTTATTCAGACATGGAATATCCATTACCGTTGTCATCAAAAGACAGGGGAGACTTGGAACTTGTGCCATATTACAACGAACATCCACTGGTAAATGAGGCAATCAGACAGGTGGAGCAGTTGCAGAAACAGCAGGAAAAAAAGAAACATCGGGATGTTGCCCGATGAGATAAGAGATACGGAAAGAGGGTGACCGGATGAAAGATATCAAGGAACGGGTAAGGGATAAGAATCCGAAGATTCGAAATCCGGCTGCCCGACTTCCGAAAGAACTGGTTCGCTCAGCGGTTCTGGAAGCAAAAGAAAAGCCAAGGGAACTACATGAAAAAAGCAGTGGGCAGTCAGAATCCCCAACACAGTATGGAACTGAAAAAATAGAATCCGTACAGTACAGAGCGGCGAGTGTGGCAGGAAAAAGTATAGGGAAAACCACATATCAAGGTGGAAAAAAACTTGCTGGAGTGACCTACAGGAAGATAAAGGAAAGAAAAAGCAGACAGGAAGAAGCGAAAGCTGCCGAAGAAGCAATGGAGCAGGGGGCAGAAAGCGGAAAGAAATTAATCAAGTTGAAACCGGAGCAGGCAGCACTTGCCAAGGAGAATGGTAAACGGCAGGTGAAAGCAGCACCGAGAGTGGTAAAAGTATCCGGTCTGTCTCAAGAAAAAATAAAGACACAGGCATCCATGCAGAAACAGCAGATGGAAAAAAGTCTTCAGGCGATGCAGAAAGCAAGAGCAGCCCAGATGGCAAGAAAGTCAGCACAGGCATCGGCAGAAAGTGGAAAAGCAGTCCTTCAGGTAACTGGAAAGGGTTCAAAGTTATCCGTACAGGGAATTACAGCAGCGATTCAAAAAGGGGTAGTAGCTCTTGAAAAAATGGGAAAATGGATTGCTGCCGGAGGTAGTGCATTTCTTCTGGTATTTATTCTGATTGTGGGAATCATTGCAGGAGCAGCTTTCAGCAGTAATTCGGAAAGCTCCGAATCCCTAAGTGAAGAAGTGCTTGCGTATACTTCTGTGATACAGCAGTATGCATCCCAATACGGCATTCCGGAATATGTGTCTGCGATACAGGCCATCATGATGCAGGAATCTGGAGGCAGGGGAACAGACCCGATGCAGTGTTCGGAAAGTCCGTATAATACAAAATTCTCACACAGTCCTGGTTCTATTACCGATTCGAATTATTCGATAGAGGTGGGAGTGCAGACCTTTGCAGACTGCATTAGTCAGGCAGGATGCAGCAGCCCACAGGATATGGACAAGTTAAAACTTGCATGGCAGGGATATAACTATGGAAACGGATACATAGGATGGGCATTGCAAAGAGGCGGATACACAGAAGCCAATGCTTTACAATTTTCACAGGAGCAGGCAGCTTCACATGGATGGAGCAGTTACGGAGATCCCGAATACGTTCCCCATGTAATGCGGTATTATTCCGGTGGCAGCCTGTTTTCTGGTTTGTTTGGAAATCAGCAGATTGTCTCGGTAGCAATGGGGCAGATCGGGAACAGTGGTGGCCAGAAGTTCTGGAGCTGGTATGGATTTGATAGTCATGTAGAATGGTGTGCCTGTTTTGTAAGCTGGTGTGCAGACCAGAGTGGCCTGATAGCGAGTGGGAATGTTCCAAAATTCTCCTTGTGCAGTGATGGTGTTACCTGGTTTCAGGGAAAGAACAAATGGCAGAGCGGTGGAACAACCCCATCAGCTGGAATGATTATTTTCTTCGACTGGGATCACGATGGAATATCAGACCACGTAGGAATTGTAGAAAAGTGCGAAGGTGGACGAGTTTACACGATTGAGGGAAACTCCAGCGACCAAGTACGGCAGAGAAATTATACAGTAGATTATGGAGCTATTATGGGGTATGGGAGGAGTTGGTAAAAAGTTATATGCTTGTTAATGTGTTTGAAAAGTAGAAATATTCATTAGTAAAACAAAAGTAGGATTAACCTTAAAGAAAATGTGGATTAATCCTACTTTTTAATCGATACAATGTAAAATAATTATATAATATTATGCTGGTAACCAATCAGTCAGCCATTTTTCATAAGTAATTGACCATAGTCTTCGTTGCTTTTTGCCCTTATATGTACGATACTTCCAAGTGACTTGTTCTACTCTGGCATTAGATATACTTTGAGAAGAATAATTGTTTGAAAGAGTATTGGCAAATACAGGCATCGTATATGCCTGTAGCAGAAATGCACTACCTAGGATACACGGACACACCTTTAAAATAAATTTTTTGATTTTTTTCAGTTGCATAATTATTGACTCCTTTCTATAATTTCATATTTTGAATATTGGGGCTTTTTGATATCAGTTGAATTTAATGTTTTTGAAAATTTTCCATTAACATATAATTCATATTGGTCATCTGATACATGTAAGATTAAAGTTGGTGTATTTGTAGTATCTACAGTTTTAGCTGGTTGTAATATTATAAAATAAGAACCTATAAATAATAAAATAGATAAGGCATAATAACAAAATATTAGTTTTTTATTTCGGTGATTATTATCTAAAATTATTTCAAATCGTTGTCGAGTTAACGAATAAGCAGAATAATTTACAAAAGAAGCTGTCATATAATTGTGGGAATTTGAAATTATAGAGGCTCTTTTTTGTTTTAATACCTTTAACAAAGTTTCAAGGTAATAAGTCTGTTGTTGTTTTGAATAGCGTTCTATTAACTTGGCATCACATCTCAGTTCTAACATTTGGTCAATATCTTTACGCAAAATATACATAAGAGGATTCCACCAAAATATTGCAGAGACCAAAAGTAACAAGACTTTAATAAAAGTATCATGCAGTTTTATATGTTCTATTTCATGTTCTAAAATAAACTTCCATTCTTCAGAAGAAAGGGAGAAATCGGGAACATACAAATGGCATGCACGAAATCCCCAAACTTTTGGAATATCTACGGTAGTAGATACCTTTATAATAATTTTACGGTTAGAATATTGAGAAATCAAATTCTCTATAACAGGGAGATTGATGGATTCTAGTTTGTTTAATTTGTGAATTTCAAATAAAGAAATAAATAAATAGTAAAATCCAAATAAAAAAAATCCTAATAACCAAATAATCAATAATAACTGATATAAAGCAAAATCGTTAAAAAGTTGTAAAGTAAAAAATGGCTTCAAAAAACGGTAAATTTTGTGTATATCAATAATTTTTGCATAATATAAATCTATGGGAAAAAGCAATCTTAAAAAAGCTAATAGTGTTGAAATTAAAAGCAAATTGACACTATATTTAGCAATAAAAGCTGTATTTTTCCTTTTCACAACTATAATTATTGCAGCAATATTAAATAAAATTAAACTACTGAAAATAGAAAAAATGCTTACATTAAGATGTCCCATAATATTATTTCCTTGATTTGATTAATTGCTCCAGTGCTTCCAATTCTTCGTCGGTAAAAACATTTTCACGTATTAATTGTGAAAAGATTTTATAAGGTTCAGCTTTTTGTGAAATATTCATTAATAAATTTGAAAAATAGGAACGTCCTTTTTCTGTTGGAGCAAACGTCCTTCCAAATCCTTTTCCTGTTCGGATGAAACCGGCTTCATAGATAGCTCCCTTTTCTAATAAACTATTTAATAAAATGTGAATTGACCCATCTTTCCAGCATTTGTTGATTGATGAATGTTCTAAAATTCCGGATTTAGATAAAGGGG
>OINJ01000205.1_pt1 | contig 13305 bp, 12 predicted proteins | sample 1585101 | NCBI WGS metagenome assembly OINJ01 (sample SAMN02674698, study PRJEB24791) | human gut metagenome, SKBSTL036 | isolation source: stool | host: Homo sapiens | place: USA | reverse complement strand
CGAAAATAGGTTCCGTTACAAGTTTTTCGATATTGTTCAATTTTCAAGGTCCTGTTTGCGCCTCAGCCTTGCGGCTGACGACTTGATTATTTTATCACAGAAGTGATTTTTTGTCAAGCTCTTTTTTCGAAGTTTTTCGTTTCTTATCGAACTTGGAGCGTTCTCGGTTTCTCGGCGCTGGCCGGAACTTTCGGACGTCTATTGGTTCTTTTCGCTTTACTTCCAGCTGGGACTCAGAAGTCATTCTTTTGTCTCAGCGCTTGGCGCTCAAGTATAATACCATATGCCGGGCCACTTTGCAAGCCTTTTTTGCAAGTTTTTTGCTCTTTTTTCGCTTTTGGACTTTTTCTCCAGTTTTTCTCCCCGTTTTATCCTGTTTTTTGCTCTCTATCTTTCTTATTATAATATAGAAGCAGAGCGGGTGCTTTTAAGGCATTTCTACCCTCAAAAGCACCCGCTCTTATTCTTATCTTATCATCTCATCAGAAGTAGCACTTGATTTGAAACCGGTCGGCACTGTCCTGCTTTTTCTCCACCACGATATGCTCATGGTTGAAATCGAAATGCACCGGCGTACACAGATCGGTGTTACGGGTCAGGCGCAGCAGCTCCTGCACCCGCTTCTTCTCCTCCGGCACATAGAACAGATAGCTCACACCCTCCTTCTTTGCGCGGCCTGTGCGGCCGATGCGGTGAGTGTAGTGCTCATTATCGCCGGGGACGTCGTAGTTGATGACAGCATCCACATCCGAGACGTCGATGCCGCGGGCCGCCACATCGGTGGCTACCAGCACATTCAGCTTTCCGTCACGGAAGTTCTGCATGATGCGGTTGCGCTCGTTCTGGGAGAGGTCGCCGTGGAGGCAGTCCACAGAGAAGCCCAGACGGGCCAGCTGGTTCGCCAGAGCCGCCGTATTGAATTTGGTATCGCAGAAGACCATGACCCGTTTGTAGCCCTCCCCAATGATGATCTGGGCCAGATCGGACAGTTTGTTGCGTCCGGAGGTCTCCAGCATATACTGGGTGATCTTGGGCTGGCTCTCCTCCTTGGGCTGGACAGTGATCTCCTCGGCGTCCTTCTGATACATCCAGCCGATGTCCATCACCTCACGGCTGATCGTGGCCGAGAACATTGAGAGGGACTTGCGGGCCTTCATCAGGCCGATGATATGCTTCACGTCTTTATAGAAGCCCATATTCAGCATCTCGTCGGCCTCGTCGAGGACCACCTGCGTCACATGGTCGAGGTCAATGTTGTGGTGCTTGTAGTGGTCCATGAGGCGGCCCGGGGTCGCCACCACGATCTGACAGCCCTCGGCGAGGCGCTTGGCCTGCTTTTCCATATTCGCACCGCCGTAAACGCAGACCACCTGCACTTCCGGCATAAAATAGGTCAGCCCGGTGAGTTCTTCGGCGATCTGCTGAGCCAGCTCACGGGTGGGGGCCAGAATGACGGCCTGCGGGGCCTTGAGGGCCGGGTCGATGTGCTCGGCCACCGGGATGCCGAAAGCGCAGGTCTTGCCAGTGCCGGTAGGGGCCTTGGCGATGACGTCACGCCCGGCCAGCATGACGGGGATGGTCTTTTCCTGCACCTCGGTCATTTCCGCAAAGCCCATCCGCTCTACGGCCTTATGGATGGCCTCGCTGCACTGTAATTCGCTGTAAAGCATGGATTCCTCTACTCCGTTCTTTTTCTTTTCTCTTCCGCGCAATGCCCTCTGAGGGCCGCTTTTCGTTGTGATATGCCCAGTATACCATGAAAATCGCATTCTGTCAGCAAAAAAGCGCCGCATCCCGGGTCAAGGATGCGGCGCTTTTGGTTCAGGTCCTATCAGGCAGTCTCTTCGACGCTCTTGGCAGCACGGCCAGACTCAAGCTTCTGCTTGAAGCGACCACTGGCCTTGAAGCCGGGGATAGAGGTAGACTCCAGACGGCTGGAGACCTTGGTCTTGGGATTGGTGTAAGCCTTCGGCTTGCGGGGACGCATCTCAAAGCGGCCAAAGCCAGCGATGGTGACCTTTTCGTCGGCACGCAGGCAATCGGCGATCTGGTCAAACAGTGCATCCATCGTGGTCTCGACCTGAGCTTCGGTAAAGCCGGTCTTGCGTGCCACGGTTTCGATCATCTGGGAACGAGTCATGTATCTATATCCTCCTGGAACGTCCAAAAGTAACGTCTTTTGGCAAATTTTGCGTTGTTGAGTATAACAAATGCAGCCCCTCATTACGAGGGGCTGCGCACAAACGGTATATTTTTGCGCACGAAGTAATAGAGCGGGATTATTTTTTATGATACAGCGTTGCAATATCCACCAGCGGGATGTCCTTCATGCTGTGGTCGCTGCGCAGACAGTCGACCAGCGCATTGGCGGTATCCACGGCGGTGATGCAGGGGATGCTGAGCTCCACGGCCTTGCGGCGCAGGCGGACGGAATCACGCTTGGGGTCGCGGCCCTTGGCGCTGGTGGAGAAGACATAATCCACCAGACCGCTCTGCAGAAGGTCCACGATATTCGGCGCTTCACCGGACATATTCCGTACCTCGTTGCAGGGGACCATGTGCTTGTTGAGCCATGCACAGGTGCCGGAGGTGCCGTAGAGCTTATAGCCCATGCTCTTGAGCTTCCAGGCGATGTCCACGAACTCAGGCTTGTCGCTGTCCTTCACGGTGAAGATGCAGCAGGAAGCCGGGCCGGGGGTCTTGAAGGTGTAGCCCGCGCCGATAAGACCCTTGAGCAGGGCGTCGTGGAAGTTGGGAGCAATGCCCAGCACCTCACCGGTAGACTTCATCTCAGGGCCGAACTGGGTATCGACGCCGTGGAGCTTCTCGAAGCTGAAGACAGGCACCTTGACGGCCACATAGGGGGCGTTGGGGTGCAGACCGGTGCTGTAGCCCATATCGGTGAGCTTCTCGCCGAGGCAGCAGCGGACGGCCAGATCGACCATCGGGACGCCGGTGACCTTGGAGATATACGGCACGGTACGGGAAGAACGGGGGTTGACCTCGATGACGTACACTTTACCGTTGGAGACCGCATACTGGACGTTGACCAGACCGGTGACGTGGAGCTCACGGGCAAAGCGGCCGGTGTAGTCCACCATGGTGTCGATCTCGGCCTGAGTCAGGTGCTGGGCCGGGTAGACGCAGATGGAGTCGCCGGAGTGGACGCCGGTGCGCTCCACCTGCTCCATGATGCCGGGGATGAGGTAGTTCTCGCCGTCGCAGATGGCATCCACCTCGCACTCGGTACCCATGATGTACTTATCCAGCAGGACGGGGTGGTCCATATCGACGTGCTCGGTGATGACGCCCATGTACTCGATGACGTCGGCCTTCGTGTAAGCCACGATCATGTTCTGACCGCCGAGGACGTAGGAAGGACGCATCAGAACAGGCAGGCCGATCTCGTCGGCTGCGGCCAGAGCCTCTTCCAGATTGAAGACAGTGCGGCCGGGTGCGCGGGGGATGCTGCAGCGCTCCAGCAGCTCGTCGAAGCGCTCACGGTCTTCGGCCTCGTCGATGGCATCCGCCGGGGTACCGAGGATGGGCAGACCGATCTCATCCATATGCTTTGCCAGCTTGATGGCAGTCTGACCGCCAAACTGAACAACGCAGGCGTCGGGCTTTTCGGTCGCGATGATGTTGTCCACGCTCTCGGGGTTCAGCGGGTCGAAATACAGGCGGTCGCCGGTGTCGAAGTCGGTGGAGACCGTCTCGGGGTTGTTGTTGACGAGGATTGCCTCACAGCCGTGCTTCTTGAGGGTCCAGACGCAGTGGACAGAGCAGTAGTCGAACTCGATGCCCTGACCGATGCGGATGGGGCCGGAACCGAAGACGAGGACTTTCTTTTTCCTGGGCTCGCCCTTCTCGGCGGCCTTGGCCTCCTTCTCCGCGATGAACTCGGCGGCTTCGTTGTCGCCGTCGTAGGTGGAGTAGAAGTAAGGGGTGTTGGCCGAAAACTCAGCGGCACAGGTATCGACCATCTTAAAGCCGGCGCGGTAGTTCTCCACGGGGAGCTTGTCCACCTTGGCCAGACGCTTGATGGTCTTATCCTGGAAGCCGTACTTCTTGGCTTCCTTGTACTGGGCCTCGCTCAGAACGCCCTCGCACTTGGCCAGACCCTTTTCGAGGTCTGCCAGATGCTGCATCTTGTCGAGGAACCACCAGTCGATCTTGGTGATGCGGTAAATGGTCTCGTGGTCGATGCCGCGCTTGAGGGCCTCATAGACGCAGAAGACGCGCTCGGCATCCTGCACATGCATGTGGTCCACGATCTCGTCGTCGCTCAGCTCCTCGAAGGGCTTGTGGGTCAGGGTGTCCATGCCCAGCTCGATGGAAGAGACGGCCTTCATCATAGCAGCCTCGAAGCTGTTGCCGATGCTCATGACCTCGCCGGTGGCCATCATCTGGGTACCCAGAGACTTGTCGGCGTAGACGAACTTATCAAAGGGCCACTTCGGGTACTTGACCACGATGTAGTCCAGCGCAGGCTCGAAGCAGGCGCAGGTCTTGCCGGTGACGTCGTTGGTGATCTCATCCAGCGTATAGCCGATGGCGATTTTGGTCGCCACCTTGGCGATGGGGTAGCCGGTGGCCTTGGAAGCCAGAGCGGAAGAACGGGACACACGGGGGTTGACCTCGATGACCGCGTAGTCAAAGCTGTCGGGCTTCAGGGCAAACTGGCAGTTGCAGCCGCCCTCAATGCCCAGCTCGGTGATGATGTCCAGCGCAGCGGTGCGGAGCATCTGGTACTCGTGATCGGTCAGGGTCTGGGAGGGTGCCACGACCACGGAGTCACCGGTGTGGATGCCGACAGGGTCAAGGTTCTCCATGTTGCAGACGGTGATGACGTTGCCCTTGTGGTCGCGCATGACCTCGTACTCGATCTCTTTCCAGCCCGCAATGCACTTTTCCACCAGGATCTGATGGATGGGGGAAAGACGGAGGCCGTTGGTGCCGATCTCAATGAGCTTTGCCTTGTTCTCGCAGATGCCGCCGCCGGTGCCGCCCATGGTGAAGGCGGGGCGGACGATGACCGGGTAGCCGATGCGGTCGGCGCAGGCCAGAGCGTCTTCCAGCGTCTCCACGACCTCGGAGGGGATGATGGGCTGGTGCAGCTTCTCCATCGTCTCCTTGAACAGCTCGCGGTCCTCGGCGCGGTCGATGGTCTCGGGCTTGCAGGCCAGCAGACGGATGCCGGTGCGGTCGAGGTAGCCGGAACGGGCCAGCTCCATGGAGAGGTTCAGGCCCATCTGGCCGCCGAGGTTGGGCAGCACGGAGTCGGGCTTCTCAATGTCGAGGATGCGCTCCACGACCTCGAGGGTCATGGGCTCGATATAAACATGGTCGGCCACGTCGGGGTCGGTCATGATGGTAGCGGGGTTGGAGTTGAGCAGAACGGTCTCGATGCCCTCTGCTTTCAGGGCGCGGCACGCCTGGGTGCCGGAGTAGTCGAATTCAGCAGCCTGACCGATGATGATGGGGCCGGAGCCGATGACCAGCACTTTTTTGATTCTGGGGTCCTTAGGCATTTCAGCGTGCCTCCTTCTTTGCTGCTTTGACGTTGTTCAGGAAGCGGTCGAACAGGAACTCGGTGTCCTTGGGGCCGCCGTTGGCTTCGGGGTGGAACTGGACGGTGAAGCAGTTCCACTTCTTGTACTTGATGCCCTCGCAGGTGCCGTCGTTGGCGTTCACCTGGGCCACCTCGCCCATCTCGGCGGGCAGCTCATCGCCCACGACTGCATAGCCGTGGTTCTGGCTGGTGATGAAGGTGCGGCCCGACTCGAAGTCGGTAACGGGCTGATTGGCGCCGCGGTGGCCGTACTTGAGCTTCATGGTCTTGGCACCAGCGGCCAGAGCGGAGAGCTGGTGGCCGAGGCAGATGCCGAAGGTGGGGATATTCAGCTCAAAGATGTGCTTGAGGTTCTCGATGACCTCCACCGGCTCGGCGGGGTCGCCGGGGCCGTTGGAGAGCATGATGCCGTCCGGGTCCAGGGCAGCAACTTCCTCAGCGGTGGCAAAGGCGGGCATGACCGTCACCTTGCAGCCGCGCTTGACGAGGCAGCGGATGATATTCCGCTTGCAGCCGTAGTGCATCAGTACGATATGGGTCTCACCCTTCTCGTTGTAGACCTCAGGCTCTGCACAGGTGACGCTCTTCACGGCGTCGGTGACGGCGTAAGCGCGGATCTCTTCCAGCAGCTTATCCGTCTCGGCTTTGTTGGCCGGGTCAGAGGGGTCAAAGGTGGTCAGGATGGCACCGTTCATGACGCCGCTCTCCCGGATGATGCGGGTGAGGTGGCGGGTGTCGATGCCCTCGATGCCAATGGTATTGTTTTTCTTCAGAAAGCTGTCCAGCGTCTCCTCACAGCGCCAGTTGGACGGGGTCTGGCAGGCCTCGCGGACGATATAACCCCTGGCCCAGATCTTATCCGACTCCATGTCGTCCTTGTTCATGCCGTAGTTGCCGATGAGGGGGTAGGTCTGGGTGATGATCTGGCCGTAGTAGCTGGGGTCGGTCAGCGTCTCCTGAAAGCCCACCATGCCGGTGGCAAAGACGACCTCGCCCACGGTGACGCCCTCAGCGCCCACCGACTGGCCGGCAAAGACCATGCCATTTGCCAAAAGAAGATATGCGTTCATTAGATACTCCTCGCTTCAACACGCCTGCGCGTTTACAGGGTCTGCTTGGCTTCCTGCTTCATCTTGCGGCTGCCCAGATGCACCAGAGGCAGCTTGCCCTCCTTGCAGATGGGGCACTCCTCGGGGGCGTAGTTGGGCAGGTCCAGCTTGAGAGCGCTGGCCACGATGGGGATGGGAGACGGAGCCTCGGGCTTGGTGCGGTCCACCACGCAGGTGATGCCCAGGCAGACGCCGCCGGCCTCTTCGATGACACGCTTGGTCTCCAGAGAGGAGATGCCGGTGGTCACGACGTCCTCAGCGATGAGGCACTTCTCACCCGGATGGATGGCGAAGCGCTTCAGGGTCATCACGTTGTCCACGCGCTCGGTGAAGATGGCGCGCTTGCCGGTCTGGCGGGCCAGCTCGTAGGCGTAGACGATGCCGCCCATGGCAGGTCCGACGATGACGTCCACGTCCATCTCGCGGATCTTATCGGCCACAGCCTTCATGACCTCGGCACAGCGGTCGGGGTACTGCTGCAGATATGCCATCTGGCAGTATGCGCTGGAATGGCGGCCAGAAGACAGCAGGAAGTGGCCTTCCAGAAATGCGTCACAGCTCTTCAGAATTTCAAGTGCTTCACTCATGATATTTTTCCCTCTCTATACTCTGTTGTTTTCGTTCATGCGGTATTGTACCACGCATTTTGTCAAAACGCAAATTTATTCATAAATTTTAAGAATCAATGAATATTTGCAAGTCCTATACGTTTAATCCCTGTTTTATTCGCTCAGCGTGCGCAGCCGCGGATCTCGTCCAGCGTCTTGACGCCGTGGGCGTCCATCCAGGCCGCCATTTCTTCGGCGATGGTCTCCATGGCGCGGGGGTTGGCGAAGTTTGCTGCACCCACCTGCACCGCCGTGGCACCGGCCATGATGAATTCCAGTGCGTCCTTGCCGGTGGCGATGCCGCCGAGGCCCACGACCGGGATGTTCACCGCGCCGACGGCCTGCCAGACCATCCGCAGGGCGATGGGGCGCACCGCCGGGCCGGACAGGCCGGCAAAGATGTTGTCGAACACCGGGCGGCGCTTCTCCAGATCGATAGCGCAGGCCTGAAAGGTGTTGGTCAGGCTGATGGCGTCCGCACCGGCGGCTTCCACGGCCTTGCACATCTCGGGGATGTTCTCGGCCTGGGGGCTGAGCTTGACCATCAGGGGCTTTTTGCAGGCGTCGCGGACCATCCGCACCACCTCACCGGCAGCTTCCGCTTTGACGCCGTAGGCCATGCCGCCCACCTTGACGTTGGGGCAGGAGATGTTCAGCTCCACGATGTCCACGCCGCTCTCGCTCAGCATGGCTGCGCCCTCGACGTACTCTTCCTCGCTGTGGCCGCCGAGGTTGGCAATGGCCACCGTGCCGTACTTCTGCTTGAGTTCCAGCATCTCGCCCAGCTCCACATCAATGAAGTGCTGGACGCCGGGGTTCTGCAGGCCGATGCTGTTGATGAGGCCCGAGGGCGTCTCCCACAGGCGCTCGCCCTTGTTGCCGTACTGGCCGTGCAGGGTCAGGCCCTTGCCCGAGATGCCGCCGATCTTGCTGAAATCAGCCAGCTCTTCGTATTCCACGCCGTAGCCCACCGTGCCGGAGGCCCCGATGATGGGGCTGTTCATGGTAAAGCCCAGCAGGTTCGTTTTCAAGTCTGCCATCAGAACACCTCCGCTGCATCAAACACAGGGCCATTCTTGCACACGCTCTTGCCCTCGCCGCTTTTGGTCTCGCAGGTGCAGCCGAGGCAGGCACCGATGCCGCAGGCCATCTTCTTTTCCAGACTGACGAAGCAGGGAGTCCCCTTCTCCGCGCAGAGGCGGGCGGCATTCCGCATCATGACCGTGGGGCCGCACACCAGCACCACATCGTAATCCGCCGGGTCATACAGCTGGGTGACGAAACCGTGGAAACCCACCGCGCCGGTGTCGGTGGACACCTTGACGATGCCCGCGATGGAGCGGTACTCTTCCATGCAGTAGGGCTTATCGCGGAAGCCGAAGAAGACGTCCGGCTTGACGCCGCCAGCCGCCAGCTCCCGGGTGAGCTGGTACATGGGGGCGGTGCCGATGCCGCCGCCCACGACGGCGATCTTCTGATACTTGCTCAGGATGTCGGCCACATCGAAGCCGTTGCCCATGGGGCCGGTGAGCTGGAAGCTGTCACCCTTTTTCAGGGCCGTCAGCTTGCGGGTCCCCTCGCCCACGACGGCGTACAGGAACTCGACGGTCTGGGTCTCGGCATCCCACTTGTGGACGCTGATGGGCCGGGACAGGAAGGGCGCTTCATCTGCGCCCCAGGAACGCAGGGTGAAGAACTGTCCGGCGTGGGGGGCATGCTCGCGGTCCGGCCAGAGGGCGGTCAGCAGGCGGATGTCGTCCGCGATGACCTCATGGCGCAGGACAGTGGCCTCACAGCAGGCTGCACGCATGGGCAATGGCCTCCTTCATGTTCACACACTCGTTGTAAGCGGCCTCGTCGAAGGCTGCGCCCGGCTGCTTCTTGTAGGCCAGCAGGATGCCGCGGCTGGAGTTAACCACGCCGCCGTTGCCCTTCGACAGATACTGGGCGATGTCCTCGGCCTTGCCGCCCTGTGCGCCGTAGCCGGGGATGAGGAAGAAGCTGTCCTGATACTTTGCACGGATCTCGGTAGCCTCCTCGATGTGGGTGCCGCCGATGACCAGACCGATGGAAGAGTAGCCGTGCTCACCCATGTAGTCCTTGCCGAGGGCGTTCAGCTTGTCGCCCACGAGGTCGTAGACGTGGCGGCCATCGGCCAGCTTCTCATACTCGAAATCCTTTGCGCCGCCGTTGGAGGTGCGGCAGAGGACGAACATCCCCTTGCCCTGCTTCTCTGCGTAGGGCAGATAGGGGCTGATGGAGTCCAGACCCATGTAGGGAGCCAGCGTGACAAAGTCGGCCTCAAAGTCGCCGGTGAAGTGGCCCATGGCGTACATCTCAGCGGTCTTGGCGATGTCGCCGCGCTTGATGTCGGCGATGACCGGCACACCGGCCTCGCGGACAGCCTTCAGAGTGTCGGCATAGGCCTTCAGACCCTCGAGGCCCAGGGACTCATAGTAAGCGATCTGCACCTTGTAGCAGCCCGCAACGGCCTTGGTGGCGTCGATGAGCTTCTTGTTGAAGCGGACGATGTTCTCGCCCTTGGAGAGGGTGCTGTCCACGAAATCTGCGGGCAGGTAGCTGAAATCGGTGTCCAGACCCACGCAGACCGGGCCGCGTGCTTCGACTGCTTCGTAAAGCTTATCCATGTTCGTCATTTGGGGTTCCTCCTGTTTGTCTCTCTTTTATATAAATGTATTTGCAGCTTATTCTTCTGCCTGATAGGTCAGCTCGCCGCCCTTGACCGTGGCGCAGACCCTGCCGTAGAGCTGCGCACCGTCGAAGGGGCAGTTGTGGGACTTGGAGTGGAGCTTGTTCTTGTCCACGGTATAGGGGGTGTCGAGGTCTACCAGCACAAAGTCGGCGTCATAGCCCGGCTCCAGCTGACCCTTGGCAAGGCCCAGGATCTCCGCCGGGCGGGTGCTCATCAGGTGGCTCAGCAGCTCGAGGGGAAGCCCCTCTTCCTTGCAGAGCTTGGTGTAGCAGACGCCGAAAGCCGTCTCACTGCCCACCATGCCGGCCATGCCCTTGAGCTTGTCTTCCTCGGAGTGGGGGGCGTGGTCGGTGGCGATGGCGTCCACCACACCGCTGCGGATGGCGTCGATGAGGGCCTGCACATCGTCGGCGGTGCGGATGGGCGGGTTGACGCGGTAGTCGCAGGTGTCATTGGTGAACCAGAGATGGTGGGGCGTCACCTCGCAGGTGACAGGTGCGCCCCGCAGCTTTGCCATCTGGATGGCCTCGATGGCGCCCCGGGTGGAGACGTGGCACATGTGCAGGCGGGTCTGGTAATACTCGCTCAGCCAGCAGTTGCGCACCGTCTCGATGTCCTCGGCCAGCCGATAGTCCCAGGGGCTGATCTCCATATCCTCGGCGTGGCTCATCACGGTGATGTCCCGCTGGGTGCAGATGGCGAACGCCCGGGCCATGGTGGCGTTATCCTGCACACCGTGGCCGTCCTCGGTGATGAATTTGACCGAAGCGGGCAGGGTCTTGAGGTGGTCGATGGTCTTGCCGTCGAAATCCTCGGTGATGGAGACGGTCTGGTTCACGTCGCACAGGCCCACCTCAGCGGCCTTCTGTTCCACCATCGCGGCCTGTGCTGCCGAAGAGCAGACAGGCTTTGTGTTGGGCATCAGGTTCACGAAGGTGTAGCCGCCTGCGGCTGCGGCGCGGCTTCCCGTTTCAATGTCCTCTTTGTACTCGAAGCCCGGCGTGCGCCAGTGGCAGTGCAGGTCCACGAAAGCGGGCAGCACGGTCAGTCCTCCGGCGTCCAGCACCGTTTCGTTTTCTCCGGCCAGTGCGGCCAGGTCCTGACCGACAGCGGCGATCTTTCCGTCCTTTACATACAGCTCCACAGGCCGGCCCTCGGCGTTGACAGCGTTGATGAGCAGCATAAGATTACCTCCCTGTCTGTGTTCGTCTGGTTTCATCGTCCGGGTGTGTCTGCCCTCAGAAGGGCAAAAAAAAACTTTTCCCAGCAAAGGGAAAAGTCAACACATCAAAAAAGGAAACACTGGAGCCACAGCAAAAACGGCTGCAAACTGATTCTTCAGTTTTGCACGCATCATCTTGGCCTTCATGCTCCCGTCTCCTTTTCTATCCGTTCTTTTTCGATATATTTTATCATAGAAGCGCAAAATGTGTCAATGCTTTCGGTCTCATTTCTATGTGAGAAGGTTTGCATCCGTAAGCCTCGAATTTTAGCTACTCTACCGAAAAGTCCCTCTTCTCCCCCCGCCGCCAGCGCCCCTGTGCAAAAAAATCCTCATTTTTGTTCTTATATCCTACCATTTCACTGTACATTAAAGTTCAGATGTGCTATTATAATGTCTATCAGAGAGGGGGCCGCCATTGCGGGCGGCAAAATGGAGGTTTTCTATGATGGGTCTTTTAGAGGACGCGCGGAACATCCAGCGCAAGGACCCTGCGGCACGCACGGTGCTGGAGGTCATCCTGCTTTACCCGGGCTTTCACATTCTGGTCTATCACCGCATTGCCCACTGGCTGTTCGAGCACAAGCACTTTTTCCTCGCCCGCTGGGTCAGCCAGCGGGGCCGGCATAAGACCGGCATCGAGATCCACCCCGGCGCGAAGATCGGCAAGTGCCTGTTCATCGACCACGGCATGGGCATCGTCTTCGGCGAGACGGCGGAGATCGGCGACAACTGCACCATCTACCACGGCGTGACCCTCGGCGGCACCGGCAAGGACACCGGCAAGCGCCACCCCACCCTAGGCGACAATGTCCTGATCGGCGCAGGCACCAAGGTGCTGGGTCCGGTGTATATCGGCGACAACGCCCGCATCGGCGCGGGCAGCGTGGTGCTCAAGAACCTGCCCGCCAACTGCACCGCCGTCGGCGTCCCTGCCGAAGTGGTGCGCATCAATAACAAGGCCATCAATCCCGCCGACGACCTCGACCAGCAGGACCTGCCGGACCTCATGGCCCAGCGTCTCATCGACCTCGACCGCCGCATCGGCCAGCTGGAAAAGGCCGCGCAGGGCGATATTCCCCCCACGGCCCAGCAGGTGGCCGCACGGCAGCGCAGGCATTAAAAAACGGAAGCTTTCCCTCGGGAGAGCTTCCGTTTTTCTTTTATCGTATCAAATCTTTGACCTTCTCCACCGCTGCTGCTACCAGCTGGCCGATGGGCTGGTCTGGCACACCCACCACGATGTTATCACAGTGATTGATGGGGATGAGCACCCGCGCTGCACTGCTCTGGCAGACCGCCGCCGCCATGGCCGGGGTGATCTCGCCCAGCAGCGAATCAGCGATGACGATGCCGATGGGGCCTACGATGACGTCCGCCCGGCGGCTGTTGACCACCACGGCGTTCTCGCCGGTGGCGGCACGCGATGCGCCTGCCCGGAGCATGGCCGAGGCCGCAAGGCTGTTGGTGCCCACGGCGGTCAGCCGGGCTTCCGGGCAGGCGGCAGAGATGGCCGCCACCAGCTGGCGGCCCAGATCGTGCAGCAGGCATCATTAGGTGATAATTCTGATGAAAAGTTTGCCATCGTTTTTGGAGCTATGGGCGTAAAGCATGATGTGGCTGATTTCTTCCGCCGTACCTTTGAGGAAAGCGGTGTTTCCGAACATGTAGCCATGTTTATCAATCTGGCAAATGACCCGGTAGTAGAGAGGCTTATCACGCCAAAGATCGCATTGACACTGGCAGAGTATCTGGCTTATGAAAAGGGAATGCACATCCTGGTCATTTTAACAGATATGACCTCTTATGCAGAGGCGCTGCGTGAGGTTTCTTCCTCTAAGGGCGAGATCCCTTCACGAAAGGGCTTCCCAGGTTATCTGTACAGCGATCTGGCATCATTGTATGAAAGAGCCGGTATTGTAGCAGGAAGAAATGGTTCAGTTACCCAGATCCCAATCTTAACTATGCCAAATGATGATATTACACATCCGATCCCGGACCTGACTGGTTATATTACAGAGGGACAGATCGTCCTGGACAGACAGTTAAACAGCCAGTCTGTTTATCCACCGATCAGCGTG
>OINJ01000171.1_pt1 | contig 14879 bp, 5 predicted proteins | sample 1585101 | NCBI WGS metagenome assembly OINJ01 (sample SAMN02674698, study PRJEB24791) | human gut metagenome, SKBSTL036 | isolation source: stool | host: Homo sapiens | place: USA | reverse complement strand
ACAGTCTGGACGATTATGATTATGGCGAGGAAGATTCCGAGGAATGGGAAACCGAGGATGAGGAGTCGGACGAGCCTGACGCTGACGGGGGCAGCGCAGAAAATGATGACGAGGACAGCATGAAATGACCCGTTTCACAGACAGTCCCTATGAACGCATGATGACACGCAGGCCGGAGGGCGGGAAGAAAACTTCCCGTCCTCCTTCTTTACCCCCAAGCCACCCCTGTTATGGCTGCGGGAATTATGGAAGTCCCTGCGTAGGCGTCTGCCACCGGGAAATGGAACGATGGCTCAAAGAAAGGAAACGAAAAAAATGAGTGTTCTGATTATATTTATCAAGCTGATTGTTGTTTTTGACCTGCTGGTGATCGCCGTGTATTTTGGCGGAGACATTCTTTCTACCATGTTAAACAAACTTCGGAGAAAAGCAAAACAGGAAGATTCCTTTGACTTTTCTCAGGATGCCGTGATGGTTTCATTATCCATAGATTCTGTCCGTCAGCTTTATTCCGGTGACGCGGCAGATTTTGTGGAAGATAAGATTCTGCCAAATGCGGAGAAAACGATGGCTGTTTTGACGGACCAGGAACAGGCAGCAGCCCGTCTGCTCTTATCTGCCCTGATCGGTTTTCTTGCAGCAGAAGCTCCTATGGATGAACAGAGCTTTCCTATGGTAATGGAACTTCTGAACTGTATGGAGGGTGAAAAAGAGGATGGTTGTCAGGATGCAGTAGAAAGTTTGCTTGAAGATGCTGTCCGCAATACCCACCGCCATGAAGAATATTACAGCAATTATCAACGCTACCAGCTGATGCAGGTGGATAAAACTCGTGTCATTTTGGCTTGCCGCATCATCATCAATGACCTGCTGGGGAAACTGTACCGCTATGACTACCGGTTTGGTTATAACCTGCTTCTGGATGAGGAAAACAGCATTGAGAAAAAACTGCACACGCCTGTGCGGGAAGAATGGGAGGTTGAAGAATATGAAGCTGGTGATTGCTGAAAAACCATCAGTTGCCCAGAGTTTGGCGGCGGTGATCGGTGCAACTGCCCGTAAGGACGGGTATCTGGAGGGCAACGGCTGGCGTGTCAGCTGGTGCGTGGGCCACCTGGCCGGTCTTGCGGATGCAGACAGCTATGACCCAAAGTATGCCAAGTGGCGATATGATGACCTGCCTATTCTGCCGGAGCATTGGCAGATGGTGGTGGGAAAGGATAAGAAAAAGCAGTTTGATATTCTCAAAAAGCTGATGAACGCCCCGGATGTGACGGAGGTGGTAAATGCCTGTGATGCCGGACGCGAGGGCGAGCTGATTTTCCGCAGCGTCTATGAGCTGGCAGGCTGTCAAAAACCGATGAAAAGGCTCTGGATTTCTTCGATGGAGGACTCCGCCATAAGGGAGGGCTTTGCAAACCTGTGCCCCGGTGCGGACTATGACGGACTTCGGGATGCTGCCCTCTGCCGTGCCAAGGCCGACTGGCTGGTGGGGATCAATGCCACAAGGCTTTTTTCCGTGCTGTATCACCGAACCCTCAACATCGGGCGCGTGATGTCCCCAACGCTGGCACTCATTGTCCAGCGAGAAGCTGAGATCGACACCTTTAAGCCGGTTCCCTTTTATACCGTGGCGCTGGAGCTGCCCGGTCTTACCGTATCCGGGGAGCGCATGGCGGATAAGGCCGCTGCCGAGCAGCTGAAAGAAGCCTGTCAGGGTGCAGCTGCCACGATCAAAAAGGTGGAGTGCAAGGAAAAGTCCGAAAAGCCGCCTGCCCTCTATGACCTGACTACTCTGCAAAGAGATGCCAACCGCCTGCTTGGATTTACAGCCCAGCAGACCCTGGACTATCTGCAAAGCCTGTATGAAAAGAAGCTCTGCACCTATCCCCGTACTGACAGCCGCTATCTGACCGGTGATATGGCAGACAGCCTGCCGGTGCTGGTGAATCTGGTTGCCAATGCTATGCCGTTTCGCAAAGGGATCGCCATTACCTGTGATCCGCAGACGGTCATCAACGATAAGAAAGTAACCGACCACCACGCAGTAATCCCTACCAGAAATCTCAAGGATGCAGACCTTTCTGCCCTTCCTGCGGGAGAAAAAGCGGTGCTGGAGCTGGTGGCCCTGCGTCTGATGTGCGCCGTAGCCCAGCCCCATATCTATTCGGAAACCGTTGTGATTGCAGCGTGTGCCGGTGGGGAGTTTACCGCCAAAGGAAAAACGGTGAAGCACCCCGGATGGAAAGCACTGGAGGACGCTTACCGTGCCAAAATGAAGGATGCAGAGCCGAAAAAAGAGGGCGCAGAGAAAGCCCTGCCGGAACTGACCGAAGGACAGACCCTTTCGGTTGCTGCTGCAATCATCAAAGAAGGCAAAAGCAGTCCGCCTCAGCACTTTACGGAGGACACCCTATTGTCCGCGATGGAGACTGCCGGAAAAGAGGATATGCCGGAGGATGCCGAGCGAAAAGGTCTGGGGACACCGGCCACCCGTGCCGGTATTTTGGAAAAGCTGGTATCTGCCGGTTTTCTGGAACGAAAAAAGAGCAGGAAAACGGTGCAGCTTCTCCCTTCCCACGATGCAGTTTCCCTTATTACCATTCTGCCGGAACAGCTGCAATCGCCGCTTCTGACTGCCGAGTGGGAGTACCGCCTGGGAGAGATCGAGCGCGGGCAGCTTGCCCCAGAGGAGTTTTTGGATGGAATCAGCACCATGCTGAGAGACCTGGTGGGGACTTATCAGGTCATCAAGGGAACCGAGTACCTGTTCACTCCGCCCCGTGAGGTGGTGGGCAAATGCCCTCGCTGCGGCGGTGAAGTTGCAGAACTGCAAAAAGGCTTCTTCTGTCAGAATGATTCTTGCAAATTTGCAATCTGGAAAAACAACAAATGGTGGGCTGCCAAGAAAAAACAGCCGACCAAGGCTGTGGTGTCTGCACTGCTGAAAGATGGCCGTGTCCATGTAACGGGCCTATATTCGGAGAAAACCGGCAAGACCTACGATGCCACTGTGGTTTTGGAGGACGATGGACAGTACGCCAACTTCAAGCTGGAATTTGACCAGCGGAAAGGAGGCAGCCGATGAAGCTCTCTTTAGTGGAACGGGAAACCATTCTCCTCTATAACCAGGCAGAACCAATGGCTGAGATCTACACCCACGATCCCCGTCTGATGGAGAAGCTGGAACTGCTGGCAAAAAAGCACCCCGACCAGATCACCCGAAAGGACGCCCATAACTTTACCGTCCCCAAGCGGTGTGTATCAGTCAGGGAGCCATACAGCGCCGAGCGTCGCAAAGCTGCCAGTGAGCGTGCGAAAGCTGCCGGATACCAGCCCCCTGTGAGAAAGTCCAGCAGTTAAAGGCACATGGCAGAGAATGTATTTGAAGCAGTCAAGCAGTCGGTCAGCACCAGAGAAGCGGCAGAGTTTTATGGGATAAAGGTCAGTCGAAATGGCATGGCCTGCTGTCCCTTTCACGATGATAAGAACCCCAGCATGAAGGTAGACCAGCGGTTCCACTGCTTTGGCTGCGGTGCAGATGGGGATGTGATCGACTTTACCGCAAAGCTCTTTGACCTCTCCCCAAAAGAAGCGGCGGAGAAACTGGCACAGGACTTTGGCCTGATCTATGACAGTCAGGCCCCTCCCCGCAGGAGGTATGTCCGGCAGAAAACCGAGGCACAAAAGTTTCGGGAGGATCGGCAGCAGTGTTATCGCGTACTGTCCGATTACTACTATCTGCTGAAAAAATGGGAGGCCGACAATTCGCCCCGAACACCGGAGGAAGAACCGCACCCCCGCTTTGTGGAAGCGATCCAGAAGAAAACCTATGTAGAGTACCTGTTGGACCTTTTTCTTTATGAAAGTGAAGAAGAACAAAAGGCATGGATTGCAGAACACACAGCAGAAATCACACACTTGGAAAGGAGACTGAAAATCATGGCTGAGAACAAACCCACCAACCGAGAGCGGCTAAGGGAAATCACGGATGGCATCGAGCAGGGTATCAAGGAACTGTTCGAGAGCGAAAAGTATATGCGCTATCTGTCCGTCATGTCCCGCTTCCACCGCTATTCGGTAAACAACACCATGCTCATCTATATGCAGAAGCCGGACGCCACTTTGGTAGCCGGATACAATAAGTGGAAAGACCAGTTTGAGCGTCATGTAAAAAAGGGCGAGCATGGTATTACCATCATCGCCCCTACACCGTATAAGAAGAAAATCGAGGAGCAGAAACTGGACCCGGATACCAAGGCTCCGATTCTGGATAAAGACGGAAAGATCGTTACAGAGAAAAAAGAAATCGAGATCCCCATGTTTCGCCCGGTCAAGGTCTTTGATGTGAGCCAGACCGATGGGAAACCTTTGCCGGAGCTTGCTTCCTCCCTTTCCGGCAATGTGCCAAATTATGAGGCATTCATGGAGGCCCTGCGCCGCAGCGCACCGGTGCCGATTACTTTTGAAGCAATGGCCGCCGATACGGACGGCTATTTTTCTGCCGATCATCAGAAAATCGCCATTCGTCAGGGTATGAGTGAGGTGCAGACGGTTTCGGCCACGGTCCACGAGATTGCCCACAGCAAGCTCCATGACCCTAAAAAATATGAAATGCTACCGTCATGGAAGGTTGTGCTGGAAAGCGAAGGTGGAACCAAGCATGATTTCAAGCTGGATTTTGCCACAGAAAGAGGAGCTGAACAGTTTGCTTCTGATATGGATTGGCGCTATGTGGACGAAAATCAGTTTGAATGGCGTCTTGCAGTTGAGGAAGATCCAACCGCAGAAAAACAGGCAATCAAAAATCGCCACACGGAGGAAGTGGAGGCTGAAAGCATCTCCTATGCGGTCTGCAAGTATTTTGGCATTGAGACCGGAGAAAACAGCTTCGGCTATATTGCAAGCTGGAGTCAGGGCAAGGAACTGAAAGAGCTGAGAGCCAGTTTGGAGACCATCAACAAGACCTCCGGCACTTTGATCTCTGACATTGAACGCCACTATAAGGAAATCTGCAAAGAGCGTGGAATTGACCCCAATGCAAAGGCAAAACCGGAAACCGCCCCGATAGAGCAGCCGACCGGCAATCTAACCTACTATGTAGCAGAGTGCATGGAGTTTCCAAACCTCGGAGAATACCATGATAACCTGTCTTTGGAGGAAGCAATCCGCATTTATCAGGAGATTCCGGCAGAGCGAATGAACGGGATCAAAGGAATTGGTTTTGAGCTGAAAGACGGAAGCGACTATGAAGGACCGTTTCCGATTTTGACCGGGCAGACCATTGACCTGGATACCATCCAGGCAATCGACTATTACCGTGATAATCCTCTGGTGCAAAAAGCGGTAAAGGAACTGGCTGCGGCCATGCCGGAAATGGAGGTGCTGGGGGCGGACGCCAACCAGCAGGAGGCTTTGTTTCTGATCAACGATGCCACCTATCTTCATATCCAGCCCTGTGACAGCGGATGGGACTATACCCTTTACGATGCCGCATCCATGAAAGAGCTGGATGGCGGTCAGCTGGATATGCCGGAGCTTTCCCGCATGAAGGCAGTTCTTCAGATTTGTGATGACAACGATTTGGGCAAAGACTCGGTAAAATACGCACCGTTGTTCATGATCGAGACCTTGCAGGAAGCTGCCTATCAGCAGATGCAGGCAGAGGTCCGTCAGATGACTGCTTCTTCCCAGCTGCCGGAGGCACAGGAGCAGGCACTGGATGAATATCCCATGCCGGATGAGCAGGTATCCACACCGGATATGCAGGAATACGGATACTCCTATGATGGGATGCTCCCTGTTACCAGAGAACGGGCGCTGGAACTGGATGCCGCCGGTTTGACTGTCTATGTGCTGCATGAGGACAATACGGAGAGCATGGTGTTTGACCCGCAGGAAATCATGGATCATGGCGGTCTTTTCGGTGTGGACCGTGAGGAATGGGAGAAAAGCCCTCAGTTCCACGAAAAGGTCATGGAGCGTCAGGAACATCAGCAGGAACGAGAACAGGCATTTCTCTCCCAGAACAGAGATTGCTTTGCCATCTATCAGGTAAAGCCTACCGATGAATTGCGTGACATTCGCTATGAAGGGATGGACTGGCTCCGATCCATCGGGCAAGCAGTAAAGCGTGAAAACTATGATCTGGTCTATACTGCGCCGTTGGAACCCTGCAATTCTCCGCAGGCTGCTGTTGAACAGCTTTATCATCAGTTCAACAACGATCATCCGGCAGATTACCACCATCCTTCCATGAGCGTCAGCGACATCGTTGCGATCAAGCAGGACGGTAAGGTATCCTGTCATTACTGTGACAGCAGTGGTTTTACCCAGATTTCCGGATTCCTGCCGGAAAATCCACTGAAAAATGCGGAGATGGCCGTGGAGGACGATTACGGCATGATCGACGGTATCATCAACAATGGCACAAAAGAGCTTACGGTGGCAGAGCTGGAACAGCAGGCCCGAAGCGGTCAGCCCATTTCCCTGATGGACTTGGCTGACGCCGTTCATCGGGAGGAACGGGAAAAGAAAAAATCCGTTGTGGATCAGCTGAAAAGCCAGCCTAAAGCAGAACACAAAAAGACAGCACCCAAAAAGAGTGCGGAAAGGGAGATTTGATATGGGAAACTTTACTTTTGAGGAAATGAACCTGATGTGCATTTACAATACCGGCAGCCGCACCGGATTGATCGACAGCCTGCGTGAGATGCGCAGCGAGCTATCACCGGAGGAAACGGAACTGAGGGAGCTGACCGACAGCGCCCTTACGAAGCTCTGTGCGATGACCGATGAGGACTTTGCCCAGCTGGAGCTGTACCCGGATTTTGACCAGTAAATACCATAACCGCAGGGATGGGGTGGCAATTTGCCACCCCACCTCTTTACCCCAAAACCGAAAGGAGGACAGAACACCATGCCAACCAAAGCTGAACTATATGCACAGATGGCGGACAAGGTGGCAACACAGCTCACGGGGAGCTGGCAGGAATGGGCAGTGTTTCTCACCACTGCTTCCCGCCTTTACAAATACCCGTTTCATGAGCAGCTGATGATCTACGCCCAGCGACCGGACGCCACCGCCTGTGCGGAGTACGATTTGTGGAATGAAAAGATGGGCCGGTATGTAAGGCGCGGTTCCAAGGGGATCGCTCTGGTGGACGATTCCGGGGACAGGCCCCGCCTGCGCTATGTCTTTGATATTTCCGACACCGGAACCCGTGAACATTCCCGCACTCCCTGGCTGTGGCAGCTGGAGGAGCGCCATCTGGATTCCGTGCAGGCCATGCTGGAGCGCACCTATGATGTTTCCGGTGATGACCTTGCCGGACAGCTCACTGAGGTAGCCGGAAAACTGGCTGAGGAATACTGGACGGAGCATCAGCAGGACTTCTTCTATATCGTTGACGGTTCCTTTTTGGAGGAATATGATGAGTATAACATCGGAGTGCAGTTCAAGGCAGCCGCCACCGTCAGCATCACTTACGCTTTGATGTCCCGCTGTGGACTGGAGCCGGAACGCTACTTCGACCACGAAGATTTCATGGCGATCTTTGATTTCAACACCCCGTCCACCATCGGGGCGCTGGGAACAGCGGTCAGCCAGATCAACCAGCAGGTGCTGCGGCAGATCGGCGTTACCGTCCGAAATGCAGAGCGCGAAGCCAACCAAGAAAGGAGCAAGCAAGATGAACAATCCCATGACCTATATCCAGAACGGAGACTATCTGATTCCCGACCTGAAGCTGAGCCAGCAGCCGGAGAAACCCCTGGGCAAGTACGGCAGGATGAGGAAAACCTACCTGAAAGAACACCGTCCCATCCTCTACAACCAGATGCTACTGAGCGAGAAGCTGTACCCGCACCTTCTGGAGATCGACGAGACCGCCCAGAACAGACTGGAGCAGATGATGCCCCAGCTGGCGAAGGAAGCGGGAGCCACCGAGGAACTGAAAGCCAGCGATCCCATGAAGTGGGTGGGGCTGATGAACACCTGCAAAGCCCAGGCCGAGGAAATCCTGATGGCGGAGCTTATCAACAGCTGACCCTAAACCTGTTCCTCTCCGAAGCGGAACAGATCCAATCCATAGATGAAGCAGAGAATGTAGCGCATACATCCTCTGCTTTTTCTTTTGCCCAAAATGACATCGACCATGTGCTGCGTTTGGGCGGCAATACAGACCGCCAGAGGGAGCGTGTGGTTGCAGCCTTTGAAAAGCAGAAAACCACCGCTGAGATTGCCGAGATACTGAAAACGCTGTACCACGGCGGCAACGGCCTTGGCAGTGTGAGCGCATGGTATGCCGAGGATGGTATCCATCTTTCCCATGGGAAGTCTGTCCGTTATGACAGGTCTGCCCAGGTCATTTCCTGGGAGAGCGCCGCAGAGCGTATCGGGGAGCTTTTGGAGAGCGGACAGTTTGCCTCCAATGTAGAGCTTGCAGAAGCGGCAGGCTATGAACAATCCCTCCTCTCGGAAAAGCTCTGGCATCTGTATCACGATTTCAGCGAGGACGCCAGAGAAGCCGGATATTTGTCCAGCCTGTCAGAGATCAAAGGCAATGGGTTCCCGGAGGAGACCCGCCGCCTGACGGAGCAGCTGAGTGACCCGGCTTTCCGCCAGACCCTCAAGGAAGAATACGCCGCCTTCTGGACTGCCTATCAGCAGGACCGTGACCTGTTGCGCTTTCACTACCACAGACCAAGGGAGATTTGGGAGAACCTGAAGGACCTCGACCTGCCCCGCAGGAGTTTTTCTTCAGACCTTTCCCAAGTGCCAACCGTCCAGCACTTCATTACCGAGGATGAGATCGACGCCGCCATGACCGGCGGCAGCAGTTTTGCCGGAGGAAAAGGCCGTATCTATGCGTTCTTCATGGAAAACCATACGGATAAGGAGAAAGTGAGATTCCTCAAAGACGAGTATGGCATTGGCGGACGCTCTCATGCCCTGTCCGGCGCAACACACAGCGGCGAAGATCACGACGGAAAAGGACTGCACTATAAAAAGCAGGACTGCCCGGATGTTCACTTGAACTGGGAAAAAGTTGCCAAGCGCATTACCTCTCTTGTTCAGAAAGGCCGCTATCTTACCGAACAGGAACAGGCGCAGTATGACAAAATCCAGGCTGAAAAGGAACTGGCCGAAGAAGATGCCATCCAAGCCCAGCAGCCGGAGGTGGAGGAAGAAACTCCAAAGCCCACCCTTCGGGAGCAGTTTGAACAGTATAAGCCTGTGGTAACTGCCGCTATTTCCGAGGATGCCGCATACCGCAATGCCTGCGGTCATTCTGACCGTGAAAATGCTGTCATCGAGGGCAATGCCGCTGTGCGCCGTGCGGTCCTTGGTTCTAAGGATATGGAGCTGATCCGCCTTTATTCTGATATACCGGAGTTCCGCCAGCGTCTGCACCGGGAAGTGATCGACGAAACCTATCCAAAGCTCCATGAGCTTCTGCGCCCTCTTTCTCAGGAAGATATTGATACTGCCCTTTGTGCATGGAACGGCAATATTGAGAGTAAACACGCTGTCGTCCGCTATATGAAAGATCATGCAAGAGAGAAAGATACCGCTGCATGGCTGGCTCAGGAATACGGCGGCAGTAACAGCAACAGCCTGTTCATTACTCGTGCCGGCAGCCCGGAGGAAACGCAGCTGCCCTGGCCGAAGGTACAGCGCCGGATTGCCCAGCTCATTCAGGAGGACCGGTTCTATACCGAAGAAGAACAGGACCGTTTTGACAACATCGACCCTATCGCCATCCGGGAAGCCCTGGAGGAAAGAGGGATTGTCAACGGCCATGTGGCAGACCCGGAAAAACTGGACAATGACCCGTTTATCCAGCGGGTGATGTCGGATGCAGAGCAGATCGCAGCTGCCGAGACAGAGCAGACTTCCGAAGTTTCCATTTCCGATGAGGAATATGATGCAGTTCGCCGCCCAACTCCGCAAAGAACCTCCTATGACCCTGCCGCCCCGGTCTATGCCGTGGGCGATACCGTGTATATCGAGGATGACGCCTATCAGATCACCGAGCTGCGGGAGGACACCGTACAGCTTCTGCCCACCGGGATGGTATATCCCATCTACCGGGCAGAGCGCAAAGAACAGTTCGAGCAGCTGCTTCGGGCAGACCGCCGCAATGCTTACTATACCGAGTTTCTTCCTATTGACCCGGACAAGGCAGATCAGGACTTGCGGGATGTATTGGCTCATGGACTGATGGATGAAGCGGATAAAAAGCAGATTTCCACGCTGCTGCAATCCGGCAGGAGCAACAGCGAGATCGCCTACTGGCTGAGCAGAGCCTATTCCGGTGAGATCGAGACGCTGAATCTGGAGACTGGCGATATTGCCGATTACCGTACCACGGCACAGGGCATAGAGCTGGAAGTCATGGATGCAGAGGAAAAGCGTCTGGCTATGCTGTATTTCCGCTGGGATGAGGTTGCACCTTTGCTGCGCGGGATGTACGCCCGTCAGCAGGACGGGTTGGGACAGGAACAGCCCCAACCGGCTGCCGAATCCCCGACTTTCCTTTCCGAGACCGTGGCCGTCTATCCGGGCGACAAGAACAATCTGCCTTATGATGTGGTGGTGGAACGACTGCATATCGAGGAGCCGGAGCCACCAGCCCCTGTGACTGAGCCGGAGAAAACCTTTGAGGAGGTGTTGGACGAACACCCGGTTTCCATTCAGGTCAATGGCCAGTGGCAGACCTTCCCCAATGCCAAAGCTGCCGAGGAAGCCTCCTATGAGGAATACAAGGCTAACCTGCGCCGCAATGCAAAAAACTTCCGCATTACCGATGAGCATTTGGGCGAAGGCGGTCCGAAAGCCAAGTTCCAGGCAAATGTCAATGCGATTCGTTTGCTGAAAGAGCTGGAAGCTGCCGGACAGCAGGCAAGCCCCGAACAGCAGGAGGTTCTTTCTCGATATGTGGGCTGGGGCGGTCTCTCTGATGCGTTTGACCCGGAGAAACCGGCATGGGCTTTAGAGTATGCCCAGCTAAAAGAACTGCTGACCCCGGAGGAATATGCCGCCGCCAGAAGCTCTACCCTCAACGCCCATTACACCAGCCCTACGGTCATTCAGGCCATCTATGAAGCGGTGGACCGTATGGGATTTGAGACCGGAAATATTCTGGAGCCGTCTATGGGTGTGGGCAATTTCTTTGGTATGCTGCCGGAGAAAATGCGAAACAGCCGTCTGTACGGCGTGGAGCTGGACCCTGTTTCCGGGCGCATCGCAAAGCAGCTCTATCCCAAGGCGGACATCACAGTAGGCGGCTTTGAGACCACCGACAGGCGTGACTTCTTTGACCTTGCCATCGGCAATGTACCTTTCGGTCAGTATCAGGTCAATGACAAAGCCTACAACAAGCTGAATTTCAGTATTCACAACTACTTTTTCGCCAAAGCACTCGACCAGGTGCGTCCCGGCGGCGTGGTGGCTTTTGTAACCTCCCGCTATACCATGGACGCCAAGGATTCCACCGTGCGCCGCTATCTTGCCCAGCGTGCCGAGCTGCTGGGAGCTATCCGTCTGCCTAATGACGCGTTCAAAAAGAATGCCGGTGCCGAGGTGGTATCGGACATCATCTTCCTCCAAAAGCGGGACCGCCCGCTGGACATCGTGCCGGAATGGACCCAGACCGGACAGACGGAGGACGGGTTTGCCATCAACCGGTATTTTATCGACCACCCGGAAATGGTGCTGGGCAGACAGGAGCCGGTAAGCACCGCTCATGGTATGGATTACACCGTGAACCCCATCGAGGGACTGGAGCTTTCCGACCAGCTGCATGATGCGGTGAAGTACATTCGCGGCACTTATCAGGAGGCAGAGCTGCCGGAGCTGGGCGAAGGCGAAGCTATTGACACCTCCATTCCTGCCGACCCCAATGTGAAGAACTATTCCTATGCCATTGTAGACGGGCAGGTGTACTACCGGGAAAACAGCCGTATGGTGCGCCCTGACCTCAACGCCACCGCAGAAGCCCGCGTGAAAGGTCTTGTGGGACTGCGTGATTGTGTGCAGGAACTGATCGACCTTCAGATGGATGCAGCGGTTCCGGACAGCACCATTCGGGAGAAGCAGGCGGAACTAAACAGCCTCTATGACAGCTTTTCTGCCAAATACGGTCTCATCAATGACCGTGCAAACCGTCTGGCCTATGCAGACGATTCTTCCTATTACCTGCTCTGTGCGCTGGAAGTCATCGACGAGGACGGAAAGCTGGAGCGCAAGGCGGATATGTTCACCAAACGAACCATCAAGCCCCATCAGGCGGTGGCTGTGGTGGATACGGCAAGTGAAGCACTGGCGGTGTCCATCTCGGAAAAAGCCTGCGTGGATATGGACTATATGAGCCAGCTTACCGGAAAAACAAAAGAAGAACTGGCCGGAGAGCTGCAAGGCGTAATCTTCCGTGTACCGGGACAGTTGGAGCAGGACGGAACGCCCCATTATGTGACTGCTGATGAATACCTCTCTGGCAATGTACGCCGAAAACTGCGTCAGGCGCAGCGGGCGGCACAGCAGGACCCGGTTTATGCAGTCAATGTGGAAGCTCTTACCGCCGCCCAGCCCAAAGACCTGGATGCGTCGGAGATCGAGGTGCGTCTGGGCGCTACCTGGATTGACAAGGAATATATCCAGCAGTTTATGTATGAGACCTTTAATACCCCGTTTTATCTCCAGCGCAGTATTGGGGTCAACTATTCGTCCTTTACCGCTGAATGGCAGATCAAGGGGAAATCTTCCGTATCCTACAACGATGTGGCAGCTTATACCACCTATGGGACCAGTCGTGCCAATGCCTATAAGATTTTGGAGGACAGCCTGAACCTGCGAGATGTCCGTATCTATGACACCATAGAGGACGCAGACGGAAAAGAGCGCCGCGTGCTGAACGCCAAGGAGACCACCCTGGCGGCTCAAAAACAGCAGGCGATCCGGGAAGCCTTTAGGGACTGGATCTGGAGAGACCCGGAGCGCCGCCAGACTTTGGTGCGCCAGTACAACGAAGAAATGAACTCTACCCGTCCCCGCGAGTATGATGGCAGCCATATCACTTTTGGTGGCATGAATCCGGCCATTACCCTGCGGGAACACCAGAAAAGCGCTATCGCCCATGTGCTGTATGGCGGTAATACCCTGTTGGCACATGAAGTGGGCGCGGGCAAAACTTTTGAGATGGTAGCTGCTGCTATGGAAGCCAAACGCCTGGGCTTGTGCCAGAAATCTCTCTTTGTGGTTCCCAACCACCTGACCGAGCAGTGGGCGTCGGAGTTTCTGCGTCTCTATCCTTCTGCCAACATCTTAGTCACCACCAAAAAGGACTTTGAAACCCATAACCGAAAAAAGTTCTGCGCCCGTATCGCTACCGGGGACTACGACGCCATCATCATGGGACACAGCCAGTTTGAGCGTATCCCCATCAGCCGGGAGCGTCAGGAACGGCTTCTCTATGAGCAGATCGACGAGATCACCGAGGGCATCGCAGAGGTGCAGGCCAGCGGCGGCGAGCGTTTTACCGTCAAGCAGCTGGAGCGTACCAGAAAGTCTCTGGAAGCCAGACTGGAAAAGCTGCAAGCCGAGGGGCGAAAAGACGATGTGGTAACCTTCGAGCAGCTGGGTGTGGACCGATTGTTCGTGGACGAGGCCCACAACTATAAAAACCTGTTTCTATACACAAAAATGCGGAATGTGGCTGGTCTTTCCACATCGGACGCGCAGAAATCCTCCGATATGTTTGCCAAGTGCCGCTATATGGATGAGATCACCGGAAACCGTGGCGTGATTTTTGCCACCGGCACCCCGGTCAGCAACTCCATGACCGAGCTTTACACCATGCAGCGTTACCTTCAGTATGAACGCCTGCAAGAACTGAACATGACCCACTTCGACTGCTGGGCTTCCCGATTTGGGGAGACCGTCACAGCATTGGAGCTGGCACCGGAAGGCACCGGCTACCGGGCAAGAACGAGATTCAGTAAGTTCTTCAACCTCCCAGAGCTGATGAACCTGTTCAAAGAAGTGGCTGACATTAAGACTGCCGACCAGCTGAATCTGCCTACCCCGGAAGTGGAATACCACAACATCGTGGCGCAGCCTACCGAACATCAGCAGGAAATGGTCAAGGCCCTTTCGGAGCGCGCATCGCTGGTACACAGCGGAACCGTTGACCCGTCCCAGGACAATATGCTCAAGATTACCTCGGATGGCCGCAAGCTGGGGCTGGACCAGAGGATCGTCAACCAGATGCTGCCGGACGAACCCGGCACAAAGGTCAATCAGTGCGTGGACAACATCATGCAGATCTGGCGGGATGGCGAAGCTGACAAGCTGACCCAGCTGGTATTCTGCGACATTTCTACCCCGCAGGCAAAAGCTCCTGCAAGCAAGGCGGCGAAAACGCTGGATAATCCACTGCTTCACGCACTGGAAGGCGCTGTACCCCTGCCGGAGCAGGAACCGGCCTTTACGGTATATGACGATATTCGTCAGAAACTCATTGCTCAGGGGATGCCTGCCGACCAGATCGCTTTTATCCATGAAGCCAACACCGAAGTGCGGAAAAAGGAGCTGTTCTCTAAAGTCCGTACCGGTCAGGTGCGTGTGCTTATGGGCAGCACCGCCAAGATGGGCGCAGGCACCAATGTGCAGGACCGTCTGGTGGCACTTCATGACCTGGACTGTCCGTGGAGACCGGGAGACCTTGCCCAGAGAAAGGGGCGTATCGAGCGCCAGGGCAATAGCAACCCTTTGGTTCATGTGTACCGTTATGTCACCGAGGGGACTTTTGATGCCTATTTGTGGCAGACGGTGGAGAATAAGCAGAAATTCATCAGCCAGATCATGACTTCTAAAT
>OINJ01000169.1_pt1 | contig 15005 bp, 10 predicted proteins | sample 1585101 | NCBI WGS metagenome assembly OINJ01 (sample SAMN02674698, study PRJEB24791) | human gut metagenome, SKBSTL036 | isolation source: stool | host: Homo sapiens | place: USA | reverse complement strand
TTCCGATCTAGAAGGTATACTGTCATGAGAAGAGTCGGAAAAGTCAGAAGTGAATATAGAGAAAAGAAGCAGGTCGGGAAGGCTTGCTTCTTTTCACTTTATCCGGCTAAATGATTAAAGAGAAGGAGTGGGACCATGAAAGAGGCGACAAAAGCAGAGTTAAAAGAAGTCTTCAGCTTAAAAAGAATTATGTGGGTGCTGATCGGAAATACGATCTATTCTTGCGGAATTGCCGCATTTGTATTGCCGAATGACTTGATCACAGGAGGAACAACAGGAATTGCGTTGATACTGGAACATTATTTCGGTCTGCCGATCGGATTGTCTGTTGCAATTTTTAATATAGTAATGTTTATCCTGGCAATCTTGATTCTCGGGAAATCATTTGCGCTCACAGCGCTGATCAGTACGTTTTATTTTCCGTGGATCTTATCGCAGTTTCAAAAAGTACAGTTTATTCAAAATATGACGGATGATTTTCTGCTCGGAAGTATTTTTGCAGGACTGATGCTGGGACTTGGAGTTGGGCTTGTCATCAGAGCCGGCGCTTCCACCGGAGGTATGGACATCCCACCGCTGATCTTAAATAAGAAATTCGGACTTCCGGTATCTATTGGGCTCTATGTATTTGATTTTACAATTTTGATCATCCAGATGTCCTTCAGAGACAAAGAGCGGATCTTATACGGAATTTTACTTGTTCTGATTTATTCAACACTGGTAGATAAAGTGCTTCTTATGGGTAAGACACAGATGCAGGTGAAGATCATCAGCGATCATTACGAAGAGATCAATAAAGTGATCCAGGAGAAACTGGACAGAGGTTCTACCTTCTTCAAGACGGAGTCTGGATATCTCAGAAAAGATTCTTTTGCAATCATGACGGTCGTATCGTCAAGAGAATTGCCGAAGCTGAACGAACTTGTGCTTGAGATTGATAAGCAGGCATTTATTGTGATCAATCAGGTCAATGAAGTCATGGGACGAGGATTTACACTGCATAAGCAGGCAGAGTAATTGTCTGAGAAATAGTTTGCGGACGGTCGGAGATTATACGGAAGAAATGTGATCTCCGACTACGCAAAAAATATTTCAAAAAATTTGAAAAATTTTAAAAAATTGCTTGCATTCTCTAAAAAACTGTTATATAATATCACTTGTGTTAAGGAAACACAAAAACAAAATAAAGAAAATGCGCGATTAGCTCAGTTGGTAGAGCACCTGACTCTTAATCAGGGTGTCCAGGGTTCGAACCCCTGATCGCGCAGTCAGGAAGCACTGTTTTTGCAATCTTTGAATTGTGGGGGCGGTGCTTCTTTTCGATATTTTTCATAGATTTTTAAGAAATTTCTCAACATTTTAGAATGCAGTTATGATATAATGCTGAACAGTGGAGTGAAAGGAGACGGAAATGTTCGGATATGTGACGGCATATAAGCCGGAGATGAAGATGAAAGATTTTTATAAATATAAGGCATACTACTGTGGACTGTGTCATGTGCTGGAAGAACGACATGGACTCAGAGGTCAGGTTACACTCACATATGATATGACATTTCTTGTGACGCTGCTCACTTCCTTGTATGAGCCGGAGACGGTTCATGAGAAGCATCGGTGTATGGTGCATCCGCTAAAAGAGCATGACATGCTTTTCAATGAGATTACAGAATATGCAGCGGATATGAACATTGTGCTGACGTATTACCATTTTCTAGATGACTGGAAGGATGAGAAGAGCAAGACGGCGCTTGTAGGACTTCATACTTACCGGAAATTGTACCGGCAGGTAGAAGAGAAGTATCCGGAGAAATGCAGAGTGATCCGGAAATGCCTTGCAAAGCTTCAGAAGTATGAGAAGGCGGGCGAGACGGATATCGATGCGGTTTCAGGCTGTTTTGGGAAATTGATGGGAGAACTTTTCTTATTTCGAAAAGATGTCTGGTCGAAGAATCTCTGGAAGATGGGGTTTTATCTTGGGAAATTTATTTATATTTTAGATGCCTATGACGACTTGGAGAAAGACCGGGCGCAGGGCAGTTATAATCCGCTTTTGCAGATGGCAGACGAAGAAGGATATGAGGAGAGATGCAGGCAGATGCTCACGATGATCCTTGCAGAGTGCAGCAACTGTTTTGAAATGTTGCCATGTGTGGAAAACATAGATATTCTGCGAAATATTCTGTACGTTGGCGTCTGGAATAAGTTTGAGGAAAAGTCTGCGGCCGAGGACACGGCAGGAAAGAGTAGATTAGAGGAAGAAATAAAAGGAGAAGACAGAGGAGAATTATGATTACAGATCCATACAGTGTGCTGGGAGTGCCGTCGAGCGCTTCCGATGATGAAGTAAAGAAAGCGTACAGAGAACTGATCCGGAAGTATCATCCGGATTCCTATGTGAACAATCCGCTTTCTGATCTGGCGGAGGAGAAGTTTAAAGAAGTGCAGGAAGCTTATGACCAGATTATGAAGCAGAGGGAGAATGGAGGATATTCTGGAGGCTATGCGGGAAATTATTCCGGAGGGTATTCTGGAGGATATTCTAGTGGTCAATCTTATTCTTCCGGCAGTGAGGATGATGTGAAGATGCAGGCGGCATGCAATTATATCAATGCAAGACATTACCGGGAAGCTTTAAATGTACTGTCAAGCATGTCGAATCAGAATGCGCGCTGGTATTATTGTAGTGCGATTGCCAACTATGGTGTGGGAAATAATCTTGTGGCAATGGAGCATGCGCAGCGTGCAGCATCGATGGAGCCGGGCAATCCGGAATATACAAATCTGGTCAATCAGTTCCAGTGGAGGGGACAGCGTTATCAGAACACCGGATATGGTTATGGCAGACCGACATTTGGAACTGGAAATATGTGTTGTGATCTGTGGTGTGCGGATCAGATGTGTGAATGTATGGGAGGCGATCTTTGCTCATGCATGTAAATGCAAGAAAAATAGCATTGTCAGGAGTACTGGCTGCATTTGCAGTTGTGCTGATCGTGCTGGGGAGCATATTTGAAACAAGTACCCTGTTTCTGCTGGCGGCAGCGGCATTTTGTGTTGGAATAGTGGTCAGAGAGTGGGGGATTGCTTACGGCGCAGCATTTCTTACGGCATGTACTCTGCTTGGTGTGATCGTTTCTCCGCAGAAGATGTACTGTGTGACGTTTGCGGCAATGGGAATCTATCTTCTGCTTGCGGAGGCCGGATGGGAAGCGCTTGCGAAAGCAGAACGCATTCAGAAGAAAAAGATAATTTTGTGGGTATGGAAATATCTCGTATTTAATAGTATGTTTCTTCCGGCATTGTATTTTTTTCCATCCTTACTGGTTGCCAAGAAGATGACGAAGACGTTGTTTTTCGTTATGGCAGCAGCGGGACAGGCCGGTATTTTTATTTTTGACAGAGCATACATTTATTTTCAGGCAGAAGTATGGGGCAGGCTTAGAGGAAAGGTAATGAAACAGTAAGGGAAGCCGGTGAGGAGCTTTGTTTACAGAAGTTCCCATGAAAAGTTTTCGGCACGATTCTTTAAAAAAACGAAAAAACATGGTATAATAAAAATGTTACAGGAAAATCAGCAGGAAAAGGAAAAAATTATGTGGATAGATGATGAAGCACTGGCGAGGAAGGACAGGAACCAGAAGCGCAAGTTTGAAATGCTGAAGAAGATTGCGATTACTCTCGCAGGGATCGCACTTGTGGCAGGGCTCGTAGCAGGAGGAGCTGTCGGTATTTTCGTTGGAAAGAGGACAGAAGCAAAAGCAGTTGATGCCAAAGTTGCGAAGGCAGTCAAAGAAAGTGAAGCCAAAGCGGCAAAGCAGAGTTCGGATAAGGAAGAGAAGAACACTGTCGATGAAGAGAAGAAAAAAGAGTGGAATTTGACATTGGTGAATAATACACATCCGCTGGATGAAAATTATCAACCGGAACTTGCAGAAGTGGAGAATGGTTATACATTTGATGCAAGAGCAGCAGAGTCGCTCAAGGAGATGCTTGCAGCGGCCAGAGAAGCGGGACTTAGCCCTCAGATTTGCTCGGCATATCGTACGATCGAGGAGCAGAAGGCAATCTATAATCAGACGATGCAGGAGTGGATCGATCAGGGAATGACCTATCTGGAGGCATTTGAGGAGACAGGAAAGTCGGTGGCATACCCGGGAACGAGTGAACATGAGCTGGGACTTGCTGCGGATATTGTATCTTCTTCTTACGGGATGCTGGATGAAGCTCAGGCAGACACCGAAGAGGCAAAATGGCTGGAAGAGAACTGCTATAAGTATGGATTTATTTTAAGATATCCACCGGATAAGATTTCGGAGACAGGGATCATCTATGAATCGTGGCATTACCGGTATGTCGGAAAAGAAGATGCAAAGAAGATTATGGACAGTGGTGTGACACTGGAAGAATATCTGGGAGAAACTTATTAAGAATCGTTCCCAAGGGGAAATGTCTGCAATGGCAGAGAGAAAAAAATCCGTATGCAGACAGAAAATGGGCAGTAAAAATAGGCATAGAAACTTGTATAGGCAGGCAGTATAAGGGGAAACTACACTTATACTGCTGCTTTTTTTGAAGAGGAAGTCATAAAGAATTTACGTGAAAAGTCTATAATTCAAAGCACGAGGACTAAAATTTTTTAGTCTGAGTGCTTTTTTTGATTGAAAAAACTATCCTAAGACAAAGGGAAGAGAGGAGGAAAAGGAACAAGGTGGGAGGAGGCTATAAGAGAATGTCCTTTCAAGAACGGCTGGTAATTGAAAAATTATACAAAAATAATATGAACCTTTCAGAGATGAATGCTCTTGCAGGTATATTAAACCGAAATAGAGTCACTGTCTACCGGGAAATTATGAAGAATACGAATAATGGTATGGAACTTTATGATGCAAGAAAGGCTCAGAAGAGGTTTTTGGAAGAACAAAACAAGCGAGTACAGATTAAAAAAGAAAAGAGGAACAAAAATGTACAAAGAGTAGAAGAGTTATTAGTGTTATCTCCTACGATAAAGCAAAAGGAAATTGCAGAAATAATAGGTTGCAGTAGAAGTACCGTAGCCAATTACATGAAACAAATTCGTTTGAAAGAAGAGGAGGAGAAAGCGTGAGAAGAATTTTAAAGAAAGTAGTGGCGTTATTCACAATACTTTTGCTATTGATAGGAAGCACACTTCCGGCAATGGCAGTAGAAGAATCAGAATCTCAGGAGCTTTATCGTTTGACTGTTGAAAGCGAGCATGGAACACTTGAGATTTATGATGGAACAGGCAAACAACTTGTAGAAGCGGATAGCATAATAAAAGTTGTGGAAGGGGAGAAACTTTCAATTATTGCCAGACCAGATAAAGGGTATCAACTGAAAAATCTTGTGATCAATGGAGAAAAATTGGAGGTAAATAAGGAAAAAGCAGAATACATAATGCCAGATCAGGACGTTATAATTCATGTTGAATTTTCAGAGGAAGAAAAGCAGAAAGAAGAAGTTACAGAGGAAATAGAACTAGAAGAAAATGAAAAAGAGAAGATTTTTTTCACAGAAGATACAGATTATTCCCAGATTCAGCGGAAACCGTATGGAGAAATCGACTGGTCTATGTATGGTGGAGGTGGTATCACAGACCCATCTACCAAGAAAGTATTAGAAGAAAAAGGGATTAATGTTTTTGATGAAAACTATGGAGCAAAACTGGAAAAAAGATTTTCTGAAGAAATAAAACTTTATAAGAACAGAAGCCTGGAAGAACAATGGGCAGTGGGAAGCGTACATACTGGACATTGTGAAATTACAAATGCATGGTTTGTGCCAGAGGAAGGACAGTCCTACTTTGAGTTAGGAAATTTTTCCGGAGAACTTTCAGGAGCTGAGATGATTGGTTATGGATGGTGTGCAGATCACACAGCGGCAGAGCCACCGGCAGGGCATCCGGTTATACAGGTGGACGGAACTGTTACATCGGTAGATTTTAATTCGGGAATAGTAGAGTTAAATTTGCTGGTTACACCTGATGGAGTCACTGATGGAAGTAGTAATGAAAATGGACTGATCGGATATCAACATATTGGAGCAAAAGCCCGTATGCGAGTGGATTTTGGAGGATATCTGGAACTACAGAAAAAATCAGCAAATCCAGAACTTACATTAAATAACTCCTGCTATTCTTTGGAAGGTGCTGAGTATGGAGTATTTCAAGAGGAAAAACAAGTAACCACCTTGCGGACAGATGCAAATGGATATGCAAAATCTGAAAAACTTCCGAGTGGGGATTATACGATTAAAGAATTAACACCACCTAAAGGGTTTGCATTAGACATGCAGAGTTACAATGTCAAGATTACATCGAATGTTACAACTTTAGAGGTGACCGATTATCCACAGTCTGATCCAGTTGCAGTTGTATTGGGAAAAATAGACAGAGAAACAAATAAAGATAAACCTCAGGGAAGTGCTACTTTAGCAGGAGCAGAATTTACAGTGAAATATTACAAAGGATTCTATGGTACTGATCCGGCAATTAAAGGAGTAAAGGCAGAGAGAACATGGGTTTTAAAAACGAATGAAAAAGGAAGATGTTACTTAAGTGATGATTTTAAGGTTGCAGGAGATACTCTTTACTATCAAACCAATGGAAATCCTACAATACCATTAGGAACAATAACTATTCAAGAAACAAAGGCACCGAAAGGATATATTATCAATCCGGAGATTTTTGTAAGAAAAATTGAATCACAAGGAAATGCTGAAATAGTAGAAACCTATAATGTACCTACAATTCCAGAAACGATTATTCATGGCGGTGTTTTAATTGAAAAGTGGGATAGTGAACTGAATAAAAAGGAGCCGCAAGGAGGAGCAAGTTTGAAAGGCACAAAGCTTGATCTGATCTCTGAAAATGCTAATGCAGTAGTTGTCAAAGGAAAGACTTATCAGAAGGGTGAAGTTATCACAACGCTGACAACCGATCAGGATGGAAAAGCACAGACAGAAAAAGATCTGCTTCCTTTTGGAACTTATAAGATCAAAGAGAAAACTCCGCCGACTGGATATCAGAATGCAGGGACGATTGAGCGGACGTTCAAAGTTGAAAAAGATCAAACCCTTGTAAAATTGAATACTGCGGATACTGCCATTAAAAATGAGGTAATTCGTGGTGGTGTGGAGATTGAAAAGTGGGACAATGAACTGAACAGGAAAGAGGCACAGGGCGGAGCAACACTGGAAGGTGCAGTTTTTGAGATCAGTAGCCTGAATGATCACCCGGTAAAAGTAGAAGGAAAACTTTATAAAAAAGGTGAGGTTGTAAAAACACTTACGACAGACAAGTCCGGAAAAGTTTCTACGACAAAGGATTTACTTCCATATGGAAAATACCAGGCAAAAGAGGTAAAAGCGCCAGAGGGATATAATCCAACCGGAGAAATCAAGCGTACTTTTTCCATTCAGGAACACGGAAAGATTGTAAAGTTGAATACCACAGACACCGCTATTAAAAATGATGTGATCCGTGGAGACCTGCAGTTGGTGAAATTTAAGGAATCTTCTGATGAAGACGAAGACCAAAAGACACCACTGGAAGGAATTATCTTTGAAATTACTTCTAAAACAACAAAAAAGACTGTTGAGATTGTAACAGACAAACATGGTTATGCTTCCACAACACAGTTAAATGTCAGCAAAAGAGGAAACCTTGCGTATGATACTTACATCGTACATGAAAAGAATCCTCCAGAGGGGACAAAGCCAGTAAAAGATTTTCAAGTCACAATCCAAAATGAAGGGGAAACCTTGTATTACATTCTGGAGGACAAGCTGATTGTCAGTCCAGTGCGGTTGGCCAAACTGGATGCAGAAACCGGAAAGATTATTCCTTTGGCAAATGCCGAGTTCCAGCTTCTCGATAAAAATAAAAAACCAATTGAAATGACAACACATTATCCGACAGAAGAGGTACATAAAACATTTAAAACAGACGAGAGTGGAACCTTTACACTTCCAGAAAAACTTCCGGCAGGAACATATTATTTTAAAGAAATCCATGCACCAGAGGGATACCTGTTAAATGGACAAGAAATCCGCTTTGAGATCAAGGAAGGACATGACTGGGCAGAGCCTATTTTAGTACAAGTAAAAGATCTGCCGGCAAAAGGACAGATTCGTATCCGAAAGAGTGATGAAACAAATGGAGAGGTGCTTGAAGGCGCTTCCTTTGAAATTAAAGCAAAGAAGGATATCGTGACACCAGACGGAACCATCCGGGTAAAAAAAGGAGAAGTGGTAGATACCATTACAACTGAAAAGGATGGAACTGCAACATCCAAAGAATTATATCTTGGAAGCTACCAGGTCAAAGAGGTATGCCAGCCGGAGGGTTATGTACTGACGGACAAGACGTGGGACGTAGAACTGAAATATAAAGATGAATCAACGGAACTGGTATACGAGACACTGGAGATTACCAACGTTCTTACAAAAGTTGTGATTGAAAAAACAGTAAAGGATTCTGATGAAAAACTCAGCGGGGTACAGTTTGCATTCTGGAACAAGCAGATGACAGACGGACTGGATGATGGGATCGCGGCAAAAGAAACTGTAAAAACTAATAAAAATGGTCAGGCAGTCATCGAAGGACTGAAGCCGGATATGACCTACTGTATCCAGGAAATGGAAGGAATTGACGGCTATGCGATTGACGACCAGATTTTTGAAGTAAAGGTGGATCCGGACGGAAAGATTGAAGGAAAAGACAGCATTACACTTACAGTGGAGAATGCGAAGACAGAGATTACAGAAACAAATGCGATTTCTGCAGATACGAATACTCAACAGGGACTGCCAAAAAAAGAAGCAGTTATTCAAGACAAAGTATGTGTGAAGAATCTGCAGAAAGGGGAAACGTATCTTTTAAAAGGTGTTCTGATGGATGCAGAAACACAGCTTCCACTGCAGGTTTCTGGAAAAGAGATAACATTAGAGAAAACATTTACGGCAGAAAAAGACAGCATGGAAGTTTCTATGGAAATTCATTTTGATGCGTCCGCATGTGCAGGAAAAACAATCGTTGTTTATGAACGGCTGTTCCTGGGCGAGAAAGAGATTTCCGTACACACAGATCTGAATGATAAAAAACAGACGGTTACATTTCCAAAACATGAAATTGGAACCAAAGCAACGAATCAGGATACTGGCACGCAGGAAGCCGTACCGAAGAAAGAAGTCACAATTCTGGACCAAGTTTCTTATCAGAACTTGATTGTGGGACAGGAGTATACCGTGAAAGGTGTATTGATGTCTAAGCAGACCGGGAAACCGCTTCTTGTAAATGGAAAAGAGATTCGTGCAGAGAAAAAATTCCGCCCAGAAAAACCGGATGGCAGTGTGGAAGTTTCCTTTACCTTTGACTCTTCTGCCTTAAAAAATCAGGAGGTCGTTGTTTTTGAACATTTATATGTGCAGGAAACAGAAGTAGCGACTCATACAGATTTGAATGACAAAGGACAGACCGTGAAATATAAGCTGGGAACTCTAAAACCGAGTATGCCGGGAAACAGACCAAGCGGCGGAGTAAAAACAGGAGATCAGACATCAATACTGCTTGCAGTGCTTCTGTTAGCTGTTGCAAGTATTACGATTGTTGTTGTGTTCGCCTTCAGAAAAAATATAAGGAAAGGTGATCGAGAAAAGAAAAATGGTGAAGAGATTGGAAAATAGATGGAAAAAAGTGATTCGGAAAACAGCCCTTTTTTCTTTTTTATGGACACTTTCCTTTCCGCAGCCAGTTTTGGCTGCGGAGGGGACTCTGATAAAAACACAGACTTATGTTTCAGAGTCTGCGAAAGAGGAACGAAATGATTTCGCAGAAGAAATCATAGAAAAAGGTCACAAATATCGATTAATTCACACTGAGTATCAAGTGATTGGAAAAGAATACCTCGATAAAAAAGAAAAAGTGATCGACAGCGAAAAAGAACTGAAAAAAACAGTAGAAGAAAACGGTGTGAAATATGAACTGGTACGGACAGAAATGAAAGAAGAAATCGTCAGTCCGGCACAGGTAGAAATGGTTACCGCTTTTGAAGATTATCCATCAGCAGTGACGGAAGAGATGGTTCCAAAGATAAAAAATGTGACGGTTACGGATTCAGAAACCGGAGAAAAAATGGAAGTTGTAGCTGAATTGACCGGACTGACAGAAACTGGAACTGCAGTGAGCCAGACACATATGACTGTGACTTATGAAGACTATGATGCTGCCTATTATGAATATCATGGACACCTGATACCAAAGAATGAGGAGCAGCCACCGATTGTAGGGTGTGAGGCAGAACTGCTTGCACAGGCAGGAGCTTCAGAGGGAAGTCGAATCACAGAAATACACTGGGCTGGAGAACCTTATGAAAAGGACGGAATTTTATACCGAGAAGCAACTGCCACTGTGGAACAGTTGACAAAAACTTACCGTGCAGACTATAAAGGAACGTACCGCAAAGAGGCAGTTAAGAAAACGATGTATCATGGGATTTATGAGGCGCCAGATCCAGATGGGAAAATTCTGTATCAGATGGAAGCAAAAGGAACTTATGAAAAAATACAGGGAAAAAGCCGTATGCCGGAAATTATGATTGCGACTGGAATTGGGTTACTGCTTGTAATTTTGGCAGTTGTAATCACACTTAGAATTTTGGCCAAGAAACGAAAGGAGGAATAATATGACATTACTAAAAACATATATTACAGATTTTATAAATAATAATATCATGCCGCTTGGTGTGACGGTGATTGGTATCGCACTTATTATGGTTGCCTTTGCATTGATTTTAGGAACACAACGAATGAAAGAATGGGCAAAAGGGCACATTTTTGAAATTATCATCGGGGGAGCTCTTTTATATACGGCAACCCAGTGGGCGAAGGATTTTGCGGCTGCTTTCAAGTTTTAAAAGTAGTTGTAAAAGAAGATAGAAGATTATGAAGAACATTATAGAAAATAACTGGGTGTCCAAATGGACACCTGATAAAAAAGAAGAAAAAGATGTGGATCTGAAACAGCCGAAAACATTCGCAGAGTACCAGAAAAAGACGATGAGTACGGAAAGGATTTTGTCCAGTGACAGGGTTCTAAAGAAGCTCTTACTAGTTATGAATCTTTTGATCTTTTTTGGCGGGGCATATGTATTACATCTGGTTTGGAATCTTCCTCTGGTTTTGCTGAGAGAGAAACCGTTGTTTTCTTTGGTTTATCTGTTGCCAAAGCCTGTGTATATTCCCATCTTGTTGATTGTTATGCTTCTTGTAGATGGGATTTTCCTTTACAAAGTGAAAGTATCATGGTCAGAAGAACATTTTAATCTGGGACAGAAGGGAACAGCACGTTTTACCACGACAGAAGAAATTAAAGAACAGTATAAATCGATAGAGCCGTTAGAAACGGGATATCCGGGGAGCCCAGGCATTTTAATCGCAAGGCATGGACAGAAATTTTATGTTGATGACAGCGTTGTGAGTAACCTAATCCTTGGAATTACTCGGTCCGGAAAAGGTGAGGTGTTTGTAAAAACTTCCCTGGAAATTTATTCCAGAGCAGAAAAACAGCCAAGTCTGATTATCAATGATCCAAAGCTGGAGCTTTACAAAGTGTTTGCCAAGATTTTGGAACAAAGAGGGTATGAAGTACATCTTTTAAATGCATCTAATCCCAAATTGTCGATGGGATTTAACCCGGTATCAGTGGCATTAAAATTTTATAAACAGCGAGATTATGATACGGCAGAACAGGTGGTCAATTCTCTCGCATACTCTTACTTTGATGTGGAAAAAGCCAAAGGGGATATGGTCTACTTTGTAAGTGCCGCTGCAGCCCTGTTTGCGGCGATGATCCTTGCTAGTATGGAAGATGCGATTTTTTCCGATCAAATAGAAAATGCAGAGCGTTATCGAAAATGGTGCAACTTACCACAGGAAGAGCAGAATGCACATCCATTCCGAAACAGGGATGACAATGAAAAGACGATCAATCTGTACAGTATGGTGATCAACTTTGGACAAATGGTGACCACTCCGGTGGATAAGAATGGAAATAGGACGTTATTAGATGTCTACTTTGAATCTCGTCCAGCGACAGACCGTGCACGCTTAAAGTATCTAGGTGTACAAGTAGCACCGGGAAAAACAAAATCGGGTGTTTTTTCAGAAATGCTTCGGGAAATTGATATTTTCACATTAAATAACGTGGCTAAAATGACAGCAGAAAGCACCCTTGATTTTACAGAGATTGGTTTTGGTGAAAAGCCGATTGCAGTGTTTCTTTCCACTCCGTCTTACGATGCATCGCTTTATAAACTGCCAACGATTTTTATTCGGCAGATGTATTATGTGTTGGGGAAAAGATGTGATGATGGAAAAGGAAAATGTGACAGGCAGGTCAAAGTAATCTTGGATGAGGCAGGAAATATGCCATCCATTGAACTTATGAAAATCATGACGACAATGGGACTTGGCCAGAATATCAGTTTTGATATTTATCTTCAGAATTATGAGCAGCTTGAGGAGCAGTATGGAAAGGAAATTGCACAGACGATCCGTGGAAACTGTGCCAATCACTTTTATCTGCAGACCAATTCTGAAGAAACAGCGGAGAGTTTTTCCGGTATGTTAGGAAATCGTTCTGTGGTCGATGTACAGAGGGCAGGAGCTAAACTTTCCCTGCAGAAGTATTATACGGAATCCATCGGGCAGGAGCCATTGCTAGACAAAAATAAATTGATGGAGCTTAGGGAAGGAGAAGTGGTGATCTTCCGCCGATCAAAACGCCGTGATCTGCATGGCAATAAAGTAAAACCAAGACCAATCTTTAATTCTATCGAAGAAGGAAGAGAACTCTGGTATGCCTATGAATATATGCCGAAAGAAAAGTATCCACACCCAAATGAAGTAGATTTTCTTACTATATGTACCGAAAGCAGGGAACACATACACCCGGAAGAGCGGATCTGGGATCTGCAAAAAAGCTGGAAACTTTTTGATCGAAAAAAGGAATCATGGAGGATTCTGGGACATAGAGCGTATGAGGAACTGATACAGATTTTGGAACGACAGCTAGGGAAAAACGCAGCACAGAGGTATCATTTCTCTGAGTCGATGACAGTTCCAGAATTAGTGGATGCAATTAATAGGATTGAGGAACTGGAAACAGTAGAAAAAGAAGTTTGTATCGAACTGATTCAGAAAAGGGAAGGAGGAGAAAATGACCGATACACAAATTATCGAGTTTCTGCAGGATAACTCGGAATTTTTCACATCCAACAGTATGGTCGCTGGGATTCTACGGTCAATCGGATGGATGCTAGTAAAACTGTTTACCACGGCAATAGATATTTGTCAGACCTTATATGATACAACATTTGGTCTGGTAGACATTACCAAGTGGACGGGATTAGAAACCTTTTTGGAAGATTTCAAACCGCTCATGGAGGCATTCTTATTTGGTTCTATCGTATTACTTGCCTTTATGATTATTCTCGGAAAGCAAAAGCAGAATCATCTTTTGACTAGTATGTTAGTTTTTGCAGTGGTTACTACCTCGTCCACCTATTTATTTTCACAGGTTAATATGTGGACAATCACATTTAAGGATGCCATATTATCTGGCAATGGTCAGACGAACGGAACAGAGCTGGTAAGGACGTATTTGTATGATTTAATTTATATCGACAAAGAATTGGGCGGACTGCAGAACATGAAGTCAGACAAGAATCCCCCACAGTATGCAGCATTGACGGAAAAAGAAATGGATTTTATCGACCTAGGGGAAACACTTCCCTATGACAAAAAAGGTCTGAGCAAGGATGCGAAAAAGATCCTGAAGAAAAAACTGGATTTCCGTTCCGGGCAGTGTGAACTGGAAGAGGTTAGCAATGGTGTAGCATGGACAGACTATGGAAATGACTTTTATTACCGGTACCATTTCCGGTTTGGAACATATTATCTGAGTGCAATCGCACTTCTGCTGGTGTTGATTGGACTGTCATATAAAAATACGAGGATTATCTATGAACTGTTTATCAGCCGAATCCTTGTTACACTAAAGTCGATTGATATGTCAAGTAGCAAAAAAACAGTCCGGGTGCTGGAATGTATCCGGGATGGCTATTATGCGTTGTGCTTTACTGCGATTACCTTGAAATCTTATTTTATGTTTACTTCCTATCTAAATGCACAGACCAGTATCAATGCCATTTTAAGAGCTGTGATTTTACTGTTTGTTGCATGGTGTGTCATCGATGGAGCAGATGTCATGGAAAAAATTACTGGAGTGGATGCGGGAATCTCCGGAGGCATGGGGAAGATGTTGGCAGCTTACCATATGGCACGTGGAGGAGCAAACATGGTGCGAAGCGGAATGAACACAGCTATGCAAATGAAACAATTTCAAATGATGAAAGAACAGACGAAAGCGATGAAAGAACATGCCGGATCTGGAAATATTTATGGTGCTGGAAATGGGATATCAGAATACGGAATGAACGATATGGATCAGATGTTGTCGCAAGGAGAAAAAGATGGAAGCGAGCAGCAAATGCCTTCTGAAAATGAAATGGAAAGCTATCAGAATCATACAAGTGAATCACAGGATAATATGGAACAGCAGACAACCTTGCAGGAAGAAAGCACTGTATCAGAAATGGGAGAAGATCATGCAGAAATGAAGATGGAAGGTATGGAAAAAGGTGCAGAGATGCAACAAACATTACCTTTCCAAACAGCAGAGACTTTGGAAGGCAACAGAGCAGATATAGGTGCAGAGAATGTGTTAGAGGGACAACAGGATGCAATGAATCAGGAGCTGGATAGAATGGAACAGCAGACAGATGGAATAGGAAGATATGAGAATAGGGGCTGGGATGAAAATGGGAAAAATATGTTTGATCGTTGGGAACAAAAAGTTCAGGGAGATATTTCTACTGACCGTCTAAGAGGAACTTTGGATAAAAATGTTCTGCAGGGAAATCAGGGAC
>OINJ01000140.1_pt1 | contig 16909 bp, 18 predicted proteins | sample 1585101 | NCBI WGS metagenome assembly OINJ01 (sample SAMN02674698, study PRJEB24791) | human gut metagenome, SKBSTL036 | isolation source: stool | host: Homo sapiens | place: USA | reverse complement strand
AAGTTGTTTTCGTCTTTATGTGCTTCTCCCCAAATACAAAGTTGATCCAATATTTGCATCAAGGATTGGCCTTTATCTGACAAGCTATATTCTACCTTGGGCGGAATTTGTGGATATTCTTTGCGAATAATAAGATGATCTTTTTCCAGTTCTTTCAAAGCGGTGCTTAATGTTTTATGAGAAATTGTCTTGATGTAACGTTTTAACTCATTATAACGAACGACTTCAAATTCCATTAAACAATAAAGAATGACCATTTTATACTTGCCGCTGATCAAAAACAATGTATAGCTAAATCCGGTATCTTCGAAGTTTGCATTTTCAATATAATTTTTAATCAATGCCTACACTCTCCTCTGGGATTGGAATATAGTCAATAAAAAAGACACGATTTTTAAATATATTTTCTGGGAACGGCTAGATTCCTTGCCGATCCCAGAATGTTGCTTCCATTTCGTCTGGTGTCAGATAGCCTAAAGAACCATGTGGTCTGCGAGAGTTATAGAAGCCTTCGATATATTGGAAGACAGAGTGGTATAGGTCACGATAGGTACGAAAATTACGCCTGTTGGTTTCTTCTTTTTTGAGATATTTGAAGAAACTTTCGCAGCAGGCGTTATCAAAAGGATATCCCTTTTTGGAGAAGGACTGGACAACATTCAGTTCATCAAGCAGTTTTCGAAATGCAAAGGCTGTGTACTGTGATCCTCTATCAGAGTGAAACATCAGTCCAGCTGGACAATTTCTGGAATAATATGCTTTCTGAAAGGTCTGGATGACCAGATCCGCATTGGGTTTGAATGATATATTCCAGGAGATAATTTTTCTGGAAAAAAGATCCATAATGATACAAAGATAATACCACTTACCTCCGGCTTTGAGATATGTAAAATCACTTGTCCAGACCAAGTTGGGAGCTTTTTGATGAAAGTCTTGATGCAGGTGATCAGCATAACAACCAGACGACTCTTTTGGGCGAGAAATGGATTTTGGTTTTATTGTGGACATAGGTGGAAGCTGCATGGAACGCATCAGGCGGTACACTCGACCGACGCTGATGTAAATGCCATAGTCACGACCTAAGATATATGTGATTTTATAAGCACCGATGCGTTTATCGTAGTCAGCGTAAATGTGCAGAATCATTTGTTTGATGTTCTGATTCTCAATGGTTCTGGAAGAAGGCAGAGAATAAAAATGTTTGTAATAAGTGCTGCGGTTTACGTTGAGTACACGGCAGAGGGTTTTGATATTGTGCTGGAATCGAAGCTTATAAACGGCGCTTAATCTTTGTTTGAGTGTGGCGTGAAGATGGCAATCGCTTTTTTTAGGATGAGGTTTTCTTCTTCGAGCTGCGCATTTCTTTTCTGGAGTTCCTGAATCTGTTTCGCAGTCAGAATTTCACCATTAGATGTTTCAACGGTGGAGTACTGCTTGATCCATCTGGAAAGAGCAGTTTGAGAAACACCATACTCTTTGATCAGAGAAGCTTGTGTTTTGCCATTATGATAGAGTTCAACAAGAGTTCGTTTGAAATCCTCATCATAATAATTTTTTTTAGCCATAAAGATACCTCCTTTTGGTGTCTAGTATTATGGTACATCTGTTTATAAATCGTGTCCACTTATTTAATATAGATCCAAATATCGACTACATATTGATGTTGGTCGAGCAATATCATGAGGGCAACTGTGAGGATAAGGAAATTCTCACTTCGATCCGTAAGGCAGTAGATGCCAGTATGCAGCTTCGCAGCAAGAAAGAATTGATTGAAGCCTTTATCAATCGTGTCAATGTAGACACACAAGTTACAACTGACTGGCGCAGATTTGTGCTTACTCAGGAAGAAAATGACCTTGCTAAAATTATTATGGCAGAAAAGCTCAAACCAGAAGAAACCAGAAAATTTGTGTCCAATGCGTTCCGCGATGGAGTATTGAAAACGACTGGAACCGAAATTAACAAGCTCATGCCTCCGGTATCCCGTTTTGGCGGTAGTGGCAGAGCCAAGAAAAAGCAAGGTGTTATTGAGAAACTGAAAGCATTTTTTGAAAAATACTTTGGTTTAGGTATTACGGAGATGCAGTCAGAAAAAGAAGAAAATTAGAATTATGATAAAACCATATTGGCAAAATTGATTTTTGTTCCTGCCGAAAGGGCTTGTATTGTATGAATGAAATTTTAAGTTTTGTCGATCCCCTGACCACCATAATGGTGGTATCAGACTGTCAAAAAACCCCTGAATTTTGGATAAAATTCAGGGGTTTTTGACAAGTTAAACAGGTGAGAAAGCCACTTGTTATTGACATGCCATCAGCTAGATGGTATATATAGCATATGGGTGAAATCTTCTAAGTATTGCATCCATGATTATCTGAAAATAATCTTATCTATGGTTCTTTTTGAGAGTTTCTAAGATAAAACTTTTGTAATCGTATTTTGGTATATTAATTTATTTTTGAGTGAATCAATTTTTATGATATTAAATCAAAGATGATTTTTGTGGCATCTGCTATCAGTTTATTGTCATATTCTGCATCTTGTTCTGCTTTTTTTGAAAGTACAGCTACAAATATAGGTTTTTTATTTGGGGGTGTTACAATAGCGATATCATTTCGTGTTCCATAAGAACCAGCACCACTTTTATCTGCCACAATCCAATCACTTGGTACACCAGCACGAATTAATTCATCACCAGTTGCATTATTTGACATCCAATCTATAAAAATCTCTTTTTTATCATCTGACAATATATCTCCAGTTACATATTCTTTCAAATTGAAAGCCAATTGTTTAGGAGTACTAGTATCTCTTATATCGCCAGGTACAGCATCATTCAATTCAGTTTCTATTCTAGAAGGCTCACTTACAGTATCACCAATTTTACTTAATGATTGTTTAAAACCATTAGGTCCATCAAGAAGAGTAAATTGTAGATTTCCAGCAGTATTATCGCTTTGTCTAACTGCAGCATCACATATTTCTCTAATAGTCATTCCAGTATCTACTTTATCTTTTGCAACTGGTGCATAAGATAAAACATCTTCTTCTTCAAAATATATTACATTATCAAGTTCTTCAATAGAGTATTTTTCTAAAATGGCACCGGCAGCTAAAGCTTTATATGTTGAACAGTATGCAAATCTCTCATCTGCATTATAAGAAATTTCTTTATTAGTTTCTGTATCAAGTGCATAAATTCCTAATGTAGCATCATATTTTTCTTCCAGTTCTTGAAATAGAGAATCATAATCTGCATTAACATTTTCATTGCTATCAGGAATGTTTTCTTGTTTATTACTACATCCAACAGATAATAATATGATAAAGATCGTTAAAATACTTATGATAATTTTGTTGTGTTTCATAACTTTATCCTCCTAAAATATAGATTATACATAGAATTTTGAATTTTTGAAGCATTTATATCATTTCATATAGCTAACTTATGCATTTGTAATATATTATCTCCACCTTTCAAGTTTTTCATTGCAAATCCATAATAAAATAGTAGTATTTCCATTTTAAAGGATATGAGAGTTGTATTTGTCACAATATATAATTCTTTATTTAGGTTAAATTTAGTAAACCATTCATTTTAGTTGTGCTTACGAACTATAATCCAACATAGTTTATCTTTTCTCAACATATTTGTATTAAGATTTTGAAAATGTTTTGTCACCTCTCTTTATAAATAAAATGAATTCTATATGTATTTGTCAATATAAAATTTTAGTTGAGAAAATATAGCAATAAGTCTATTGTGTGAAGCACGTTTTAAATATTACAATAGTAATATTTAAAAGTCAAGCAAAATTTGGTTCTTTCCAAAGTTAGTTGAATTTGTGTCTTAACTCAAGCCGCAATAGCTTCCCTTTTAGTAGTTCAAAACTGTTGCGGCCATACATGATCCGTTTCACTACTTTTAACTTATTGACACTTCCTTCTGCAAGTCCATTATTATAATCCAGTTCAATTGCTTTTTTTACAGCGTCGATATCTCTCCTCAGTCCGTTCACAAAACTACAGATCTGCTCCAGCTCCAATCTTTCCGCTTCCTCCATCCATTTTTCCAATTCATCCGGTTTCTTAGAAAACAAAGCGTTTTTGAATGTTTTTACGATATCATGGATTTCCCCGATGTGCGGATATTTTTCAATCACTTTATCAAGCTGTTCCTGAGATATCTTTTTTACTTTATCAATTGGTTTATATAACAGGCTTATCAGCCATTTCCGTTCTATTTTTTCTACAGTCTCCCCACTGTCTCCTTTCGCCTCTTTCATGAGTTTACGTTCACGGGTCATATACATCCGGATCGTTGAAGACGCTCCGTCATATCCATCCTGCTTTATGGCTTCCTCTATCTGGCGCAAAGAGCTCCCCTCCTTTAACATCTGCCTTATCTTTACTACATAGGGCTTAATCTTACTTTCTCGGGTCGTGTTGTATTTGCCGTGCACAGGAGAATATTTCTGAGTTTGATACCGTCTTACTGTAGTGTAAGATATTCCTATTTCTTCTGCAATCTTTGTACGTGTCCATCCTTGCTTTGTTAATTCCAAAACCTTTTCAACCACCCTTTTCTTTTTTTCGCAGTTCACGTTATGTTTTCTGGTCGGAAAATCTTCTCTTCCGAAATCTTTTTCCCAATAATCAGTGGTCTCTTTTCCCTCATAATGAGACGCAGATACCGGGATCCCTATATTAGCAGCGACAAGAGACGTAATCACCCTTTTAGCAGCATCCGTCAGCCCTTTCAACAAATGAAAACGGTCACTGATCTGTATGATATTTGCACCCGCCTGTTTTACAGCACTATGATAAGATACTGAGCCGTCACGGGAAACAATCTCAAGATTGGGAAAAGTGGACAGCCATTCTGCCACATCTCCGATCTCACGGGATGGGAGCAGGTCAATGATCCTGCGTGTATCAATATCTACCATAATGGTTCCATATGTATGTCTCTTTTTAAATGCAAAATCATCTATACACACCTTAGTGATCTTGTCTTTCTCCGGAATGGGTATATCTTTTTTTTAAGAGATTGCAGATAGTGCTTTTCTCCACATCGGCAATCCCATTTTTCAAAATATGGGTCGCATTTAGTGAACTGACATTCAGGGAAACATCCACAATCCTATCTAATAGACGATTGCTTTTTTTCGCTTTTGGTCTTATAAAGGAGAATGTTTCTGCAAACGTGGTATGGCTGCATTCTGGATTGATACAGAACATTTTCCTGTTGCTCAAGATGATCTTGCTTTTCATGCCCATGACAGGGAGATCCTGAAAACTGCGTTCGTAGACACTGTGTTTTTTTGAAGAAGCACACCCACAATAAGGGCATATAACTTCTTCTTTATTGGAAACAACATGAATAACGATGGTATCCCCTATAATTTCATGATTTACATAATCCAGTCCTGAGTCTAAAAGTTTAATAAATTCATCCATATGCAGCATCTCCATATCATAAGTGTCCGACTAATCATTAGTATATCACATATGGTTAGGAAAAACATCTACTTTCAACAAACTTTGGAAAGAACCCAAAATTTAAAATAATTTTTCCTATTGTATCTGAGCATAAAAAGTGAACTGAACCAATAAAAACGGACAATGACAAAAAGCCCCCTTATTTAAAATAATAGAATCACATAAGGAGCCTGTGGTTTCAACAAAAAACACTTGATTATATGAGCAGGTTTTATTATAGCAAAAAGTAAATACACGCATATCAAATAATTGAACCAAAGCTGATTGCTATGTGTAAAGTAGGAAAAACCAATCCGTAAGCTTGTAAAATACTTTTAATTAGAGATTCGACAAATTGAAAACTGAATCAATTACTATAATCGGGAATAGACTCGTCTTATTGCTGGGCTTCTGCTAAAATACAGAGGACGTCCTAAAAACAGACAGAACCAGCTAGTATCAGAGAATATCAGTAAGAAATTGAGTGCCTGAAGATGAAAAATGAACTTTTACGGAATTTTCTGCGATTAGAAGAATGGATGTGAGAGTACAAGTGCAATATGAGTTTATATATAGACACAAAGTGTGCTATACATTATCAATGATGTATCGTTTCTTCGAGATATCTTGCTGTAGATATTATGATTTCCGAAAACATTCCAGCAAATTATGAAGAAATATGGGTTGTTGCCAGAAATTTGCCGACACAGAAAATGGGTAACGGATATTTCTTATATGCATACATAACAGGATATTTTATATCTGTCAGACATCTTTTATAACCATAAGTATATCCAATCAAAACCACTAGTAAACTAGTGGTTTGAGCAACCCCTAGAAGGGATATTACGTGCCAACCCCTAAAAGGGGCATCGAAAAAATATCATCGTATTTGTTTGCACTGCAACCTGTAAACAGGTACTATAATTGAGAATACAGTATGTTAATTAAATATTGTATATCCTTTAGTTGATAATTCGTAAATCCATAGTAATTATCATTCAAAAAAATATACTAAAGTATTTTATTTATCCCTAGTAGAACTAGGGGTTTTATTAAGCTAAAGCATCCAATGAAAAACAGGAGTGGCATCGCCACTCCGTTGGAAACTCAAATATTATCTTAACAAGAATGTTTTTTATATGATGTCCACACAATATGGGCAGTTTATCTTTTTGTGTACCATCCTTTTATCAATTTAAAGAATCGTATTAAACTAAACTGATTGAGTTATGTTGTTTTTTCTTATCTATATGATTGTTACTTTTATAATTTATAAATATTCATATCAGATAATATAGAAAGTGTAATTTCAGATATGCTTTCGTTAGAATATGCTATGCCATATCAATTACTTAAGACAAAATATAATAGAAGGAAAATTATTTATATAATGACACCAGTATTATTTTTGTTATCAATCGGCTGCTATTTTGTAAAGAGTTATCCGATGTTTTATGTGGGAATGGGGATTTCTATTATTGCATTGATTTGGATTATTTGGTTTCAATCTAAGGGAAAAAAATTTGAAAATAATGTCCATGAATTTGTATGGAATAAATCAAGATATAACAAAGTGGAAATTGATATTCAGGGAATAAAATTAGAAGATAAAAAGATCTGTGAACTTAAAGAAATAGATAGAGTCTTTTTGTACAAAGGTTTTTTCTTTCTCATAACGAATGAAAAGAAGTTACTTGTACTAAAAACAGTAGGTGTAGAGACAGAAGAACTTATTAAGATTATTAAAGAAGCTGATATCTTATTTGAAAAAAGAGAAGAACCATTTAATATTTATGAATATTGCAAAAAGTAGTAATTAAAAAAAGAAAAAACATGTCCCTTTTCGGAATTGTGTTCCCGCTCTCCATCAATGTATAAATATAAATTTGTAATTGTGTCTGCATGACAAGGAGGCTTTCAGATGAAAGATATTTTAAAGCATTATTCTAAGTATATACTCTTAGATACACTTGTAGCCGCTACGTTATTTGCAGGTGCTCACGGCATATTATCGCTTTTCCATCTGAAGTTTATAGAATGGTTTTATTATGCGGTAATCGGAATCATAACAATAGGAATATTGTTGGGCATATTTCAATTATTGCTAAAAATACGAAAGAACTATGTGAAATATGTAGCAATATGTGTTGAAGCCATTTGTCTCATACCTTTGACTTATATTTGCATTTTAATATTTGCTTTTACTTATAAACCGATGCATATAGTTGAAAAAGACGGAATAAAATGTGTTGCCTATGTGAGAGCCTTTCTGCGGGTATATGTTGATTATTATGAATACAGAAATCCACTTATTACAGGTGATGAAGTACTTTTTACTGATTACTTTGGAAAAGGCGGATTTGATCCATTTGTTGATGGTTACGAATATGATAGTATGATAGAAGAAAATGCTGCAATGGATGATACTACTGAAATAACTGATGATTCAGAAGACGAGAGAATAGATAATGAAAATATATTTTCTCAACAGAAGAAGGAGGATGACACAGCAATAGATACAGACAGTGACGGCTATCCTATGACAGAAGAATTTCAGTCCTATAAGAAGGAACTAACAGCTGTTGCAACTTATATCAGAAATACCGAGTCATACCAAGGAGTAAAGGCTGGGGATGAACTCAGCGAGTTTCTGGCATATAATATTTCGGCTAAGGGATATCCTTACGTTAATATTGCGGAGCAAGTATACGAGCAAGATGGTATTTCAACTATAGCAACGCATTACATTATTATTAATGAATCTTATGTTGAAAATGGTTCAAGAGAATATGTTTATCAAATTAAATTCAAAGACAAATCCGGTAATGAAGTAGCTTCCACCAAGGTTGTGGATTTCTATCTAATAGATACTGAGACATTGGAGATTACGGATGAGAAAACAAATGATTGGCATTAATTCGGGAAAGCACCCGATGATGTACAGAAAGCTGTAATTTAACAACTCACTTTTCCGAAAAGGGAGAAAAACATTTAATATTTATAAGCCTCGAAAAAACGAGTAAAAGTTAATTCTACAGTTAACCTTTACTCGTTTTTGTTATTTCTGTGATACCCAGATATTCATGTCTGATAAGATAGACATGGTTATTTCAGTTGCGTTGCCGCCAGTAGCATCGCTGTCTGCACTAATGTTGGTGGCAAAAAAGTATGTATTATCTGCAGTTTCGATATAACCGATGAACCATCCGTTTACATCCTGTCCATTAACACGGCCAGTTCCGGTTTTTCCGTAGAATGTTCCGGCATCGGAAGCTGAAAGGCAGATGGCATCTTTTACTGCATTGATATTTTCAGGGGCGAAGCCGAAACTGTTATTCTGCAGCTTGGTTAAAAGTTCGACCTGTTCTATTGGAGAGATTTCCAAGGAGGATTCCATCCAATAAGAGGAGAAATCGCCACTCATGTTTTCGTTACCATATCCGATTTCTTGAACATAGCTGTAAACGTCAGAGGTTCCAAGCTGTTCGTCTACTGCTTGAAAATACCAATTCACAGAGGAGTTCATTGCAGACTGTAAGGTCTGATCTGCGTTCCATGCTTCAAATGGATAGGTTTCTCCATTCCATGCAATGAACGAATTTTCTGGTGTAATGACGCCTTCTTCCAATCCGAACAAAGCATCGTATATCTTGTAGGTGGAGTTTGGAGCAACCCGTAAGGTGGCATGCTCCATGTCATGTATACTCCATGCATCGTTTTCCAAATCGTATAAAACAAAGCTGCCTTCGTATTCTCTGAAGTATGTGGAGAGGTCTACATAGGAAATATTCTCAGAAGAGGAATCCCATTGGTAGTGGCTTCCATCTGCTGCGTATGTAGAAATAAAAGGTGCGAATCCAAGGAGAAGGACAGCAGTCAACATGAATGCAGTCATACCTTTTACTCTTTTTATAAATGTCGGCTTCTCATAAGATGCAATGTTGATAATTCTCCGTTTCATCTGCTTCATGTTTCCACCAAGACCGGCGGCAAACGGAAATGGAGTAAGTGAAATCTTTTCCGCAAAATTGATCAGTGTATTACCATAATCTGCATAATCATCCTCCTCAAGCATCTTTAAAACAGAGGTGTCACAGGCAACCTCTCTGTCATTACGCATTTCTTTCAGAGCATACCAGACAAGAGGATTGAACCAATATATTACTCCGGCAAAGTTCATTAGATAGTTGGCAATAGCATCTTTGTGCTTATAGTGCTGTAGCTCGTGTAACAGCATGTATCGCATGTCCGATTCGTTATAATCTGAGATGAGATGAATCGGCAGATAAATACAAGGTTTCAAAAGCCCCACAATAATCGGAGATTTCAAAAATGCAGTACTGTAAACATGGAGATTTCTGTTAATTCCCATTTCTTTCATACATCGATGATATAGTTTTCGGACTTCCGGGTTCTGAAGGGGAAGTGCAGATTTTTTCAAGTTCTGTAAGCGGATAGAGGACTTGATTACCAATATAATCATTGCAAGGATGCCTACAAGCCATATTCCAAATAGTATGTATCCGATGCTGGATGGAGTCTCACTATTTACCGAAAGGGCAAAGTCATTCATCCAGTCTGCATTTCCGGCTGGATTGATCCCAACAGCTTCTCCTATGGCGGTTCTGGTGCCAGAAGTAGGAGAACTTTTCAGGCTACTGAGCCACGAGAGGATTTGCGGAAACCCAATTAAACGGAACGGTATAAAAGGAACTACCAACAATCCAAGTAGCAGGAACCACAGATTATACTGCATCCGGCTGGATAGGTTGCCTTTGAATATCCGCTTGGCTATCAAAAGAATTCCGATGATACCGCTGATAAATACATTGCATATTAAAAAGCGTATCATAAAATCAGCCATGTTAATTACCTCCTTTTTTTGACCTCTTGGAAAGAAGAGAGCGGAGAGTGTCTATTTCCGTTTCGGACAGTCTGTCATTTTCTATATATGCAGACAGCATGGCAGTGATGTCTCCATCGTAGTATCGTTCTAGAAAAGAGTTACTTTCCTGACCGATGTATTCACTTTCTTTCACAACTGGAGTGTAAACAAACACCCGACTTTGTTTTTCATAAGTCAGAACGCCCTTGTTCACTAGACGTTTAATTAGAGTTTGTATTGTTTTTGGACTCCAGCTCGTAGTCTGTAATAATTTATCAGTTATTTCATTGGTGCTGATCGGCGCATGTTTCCATACGATTTTCATAACTTCAAATTCAGCTTCAGAAATCTGTGGTAAATCGCTCATTTCAAATCCCTCCTTAAATCTTACGGCTGTAATAAAAATATTATAGATGTTATTTGTGTAGTTGTCAATTTAAGAGAAAATAGATTGACTTGAAATCTTACTTATGTAATAATTCAAATATTACATAAGTAAGAATTAAAAAAAGGAGTGGAATCAGGATGATTGAAATTGTAAATAAAGTGCTTTGAAAATAAGAAAACCAATAGAGTCACAAGGAGTCTATTGGCATTCTTACAGAGTTGGATGGTCTTGCTTGTGCAGCAGATCAAGCAGATAACGAACCATAGGCAATAAATCCGCAGCCTCCTGTTCCGTGCAGTCATTCAGCAGGGTCAGGAGTTTTTGGAGATTTGGCTGTTGGTTTGCGTTGGCTGGGTAGAAAATCTTATCGGCGGGTATCTTCAGATATGTAATCAAAGGATACAGCTTATCATATTTGGGGTTACCACGTCCGGCTTCAATATTTAGTATGGTGCGGGTATCCATATTAAGAGTTTCAGCCAGCTTTTCTTGTGAAAGTCCGAGTTCGGTACGGGCTTCACGCACTGCAATGGCAAGAATTTGTTTTATGTCATGCATTATAATTCACCTCGATAGTAGTTTACAATACCTATTAAAACGAGTGAATTGCAATAGAATACAGTGTAGATATGGAGTGTAATACATGGATGTAAAGTATGTGAAAATACATAGAAAAAGAATAGTGAAAAGTTTTGAGATAGCAGCATATTACACACTAAGGTGTATCGCAAAGAAGTATAAAACTTCAACGCGATACACCTTTTTTGTGGGGAAATCAGAGCGTTGTAAAGTCTTTTTCCGGTTTGCGGTTTGTGGTCTGTTCCTGTCCCGGAGTCCGGTCAAGATACTGGTTCAGATTATCCAGTTTTCGGTTGAGAGCCTGTATGTCTTTTTCAGCAGATTTATAGGTTTTCTGCAAGGCTTCTTTCTTGGCATACAGAGCATTGTAATCATTACGAAACTTATCAATATCAAAATGTTTTAAGCTGATTCCAAAGCGTTTCAGCATATTTTCTGCACCGTCATGGAGCAGGAGTTCTGTTTCATGGTGGCGGAGATAAGCGTCAGGGTCTTTCGATTTCCGGTAACGGATGTGATAGATATGATTGCTCTGATATTGTTCAGCGTATTTCAATATCTGTCCTAAATCCTTTAGCTGACGTTCTGTTTCCACAAGACTGTTCCGTGCGGTTTTTGCAAGAACAGACTTACTTTCAATCTGTTTTTCAAGCTCGATGATAGAACCTGCTTTACTGTAACTGCTGGCAGCGATTTTGAGATTTTCAATCGCTGCCCAATGCTGCAGACCGGGGCTTTGCGTGAACTTTTCTTCCGAGGTGTCAATGAGCGTTCGGGAAGAATAATCCTTGATAAGAGGTTTTTTTCGGGCAGGGAATGGGACACGTTTTTGTGTCTGTGCTAAAGCCTTTGTTTCTACCCGTTCCTTAATCCGTTCTTTGGTGTATTCTGCACCCAAAGACTTTAAGCTGCCACGGACAAAATGCTCCCGGTCAAGGGGGCGGAAGGAAATGTACTTTAAGGCGTTTTCTCCAATGGTTTCGCCTTTGATTTCATAACCTTTTGCCCGTATCAGCTCCATGCACTGTTCATATGTATCAGCGTTTTGAATTGCTTCATCAATGTCCTGCTTGAGCTTGATTTTCCACGAGGTGCCATTTCTGCCGGATGTCCATTCTTTATAACTTTTACCACGCTGGTTTGTGGGAGAAATGACGGATAACTGATGCTTGGAACACAGCTCATCATTCAGGCGGCGAATGTGGTAGTAGGTCTGTTTACAGTCATGATATTTTTCGTGATTCACATTATCTGCGGCACAGAAAATGATGTGGTTGTGAACGTGACCTTTATCAATATGAGTGGAAACGATATAAGAAAATTTCCCCTCTAACAGCTTGTCGGCAAGCTCCACACCGATCTGATGTGCTTCCTTATAAGATACCTCTCCCGGAGCGAAAGCCTGTATCAGATGAAAGGCTTTGTTGGGGTCTGCCTGATTTGTTTTTGACAGAGCAAATTTGAAGTCAAAGGCAGCGGTTTCAGGACTGCATCCGAAGGAAGAAATGAGACTACTTTCATCTGTTTTTTGGGAATTACAGATATAGTTTACTGCCTTATGGACGGTTGCCTGGATAGCATGGATTTTTGTGATTGCCATACCTGTTTCATCAGCTCCTTTACTTCGTTTACATCGGCTTTATAGACATTGCCAGTAGCATTCATCCGCTTGGCAATCTGGTTCAGATTATTGCCGATACGGGCGAGCGTGGTGTTGTATTCCCGCAGGTGTTCGTAGTTTACATCGTAGACATAGCCATACAAAATCAGATGCCGAATAAATGCGGATTTGCTCTTCATGCCGGAGGCTTTCCATTTCTGATCTAAGATGTATTGCTCGTCATCGCTGAGATAGATTTTAAGTTCATTTTGTCTTTCTCGGTTTGCCATTGCAGTATCAGTCCTTTCCTTATTTGTATAAAAGATTTTCAAATATGCCGTAGCCGGCGGTTGTTTTTTGCTTTTAGGGGGACAGGGGGATATGCCCCATGCAAGCCAATTTCTGCAAGTTTTCACTTGGTAGAAATTTGCGGAAATGGTGCCTGTGAGGGAACACAGGCAGTGCTTGCTATTCTTCTGCAAATTACCCGTAGGGAATTTGCGTGTTGCGTGAGTATAGGCGAGCGGTTTGCAACACAGTAGGGCGTTACCGCCCTTGTTATGGATAGCGTTGATAATTCGACTTTGCAGTTGGGCAGAAGCAATAAAAAAACTGCCACGGTTCATAAGGGCATTGATTGCCCGTAAAAACTCCATAGCAGTTTGTGTGACTTTTTATGATTTTTGATTCTATCCATAATGATTTTATCAATGGGAAAGGGGAAAGTCAATGGCTGGAGAGAGATAAAAGATTTACAGAGAAATTTAGGGGAATAAGCAAAGATACTGCATATTCTGCATTTAAAATTAGAATTGGAAAACCAGAAGAGAGGGGGTGAAGCATGAATACCGTACATCGTAGAACGGAAATAATCAATATTCTTATTATCAGACGACATACAACAGCGAATGAATTGGCACAGGAATTTGGCGTTTCCATTCGCACGATACAGTATGATATTCAGGCTTTAACTCCGGTTTATCCGATTTATACAAAACAGGGAGAGAACGGAGGAATTTTTATAAGAGAGGATTACAAGCCTTATGCCAATTCGCTGACACCTATGGAAGTAGCTGCCTTGCATGAATTATATGATTGGACGGAGGGCATACATAAAAAAGTTTTATTTCAAGTTCTAAGAAAATATGGACCGGATAAATTACAACTTTGATCTTGTCATTCTGATAAAGCACATAATTTTTACAGAACCGTTCATAGCAGACGGAAGTGTGCTTATGTGCTTTTTAGGCTGACAATTTCAGCTTTGATTTTATCCAAAATGCAGACGATGTCTGCGATTGTACCTTGACAATTTCATAAACCAATGCGTACAGGACGTGTGGAATATGTGGAGCCGCTTTGAGGATACGCCATAAGACACCTGCTTTTGCCTTTGGCAGAGGTGGATACGAAGGAATATTGAAAGCAGATATTGAAGTTAAGGTGTGGAGCGAGAAATATCCGGCATAAATGTGTAGCAGTTACACGGAGGCGTTGATACATATTTTTGATAATGATACTTCCGGCTTAGTCCGGTCAGATAAGATGACGGTGCGATACCGATGTGGGTAGTGTAATGAGCTGCCACCTGTACGGATTTTTTAATATCTTCCAATAAAAGCATATTTGTTTGTTAAGTATGTTTTTATTGGCAGATATGCCATAACCATAGCAAGAGAAAAAGAACACACTTTGAAAAGGTAGGTGGAAGAATGCAGGCAAAAGTGAACACAAAAAATTTTATAAGGTATGACGAGGGTGCGGAGAGGTATTCTATGAGTAAACACAGCTTTATGAAATTGGCACAGGATGCTCGTGCTGTTTATAAAATTAACCGTATCACATTGGTAAACGTGAAGATTTTTGAGGAGTATTTGGAATCTTTTCGGGCGTAGACATGATAAGAAAGAGGAAAACGAATTATTGTATATCAAAAAGTATTTGACTTTTTGATATACAAGTAGTAAAATGAAGTCAGGTTATGAAAGGCAGGTGTTGACGGATGGCAAGAATGGGTAGACCTAAGTTAGAAAATCCGAGAAGTGAAGGTGTATTCATCCGTCTTACAAAAGATGAGCATACAGATATAACAGAGTATGCCAGCTCTCATGATCTGACCATAACACAGACGCTTGTTCAAGGATTTAGAAAGCTGCAAGAGCAGGATAATACCGAGAATGAGTAATGGCATTTGTGACCTCTTTCTTATATTGAGAGGAAGGTGGTACATAATGTCAATGTCGAGAAAAGATTCAAAAGGCAGAGTATTAAGGAAAGGCGAAAGTCAGAGGAAAAACGACGGAAGGTATATCTACCAGTACACCGATTCGACAGGTAAAAGGCGGGTCGTTTATTCAAATGACCTGTTGGAGTTAAGGGAAAAGGAAAAAGAACTTGTTCGCAATCAGTTGGACGGTCTTGAAAGCTATTGCAGTGGAAAGACAACTTTGAACTATGCATTTGACAGGTATATTTCAACGAAGTATGATTTGAAAGAACACACACGGGTAAATTATAAGTATATGTATAACCGTTTTGTCAGAGATACTTTTGGAAAAAGAATCATCAATGATATAAAGTATTCTGATGTGAAATTCTTTTATTGTTCGTTGATGAACATATTGGGGTTACAGGCGAATACATTGGATAATATTCATACGATTCTGCACCCAACCTTTCAGATGGCAGTTAGGGACAATGTGATACGCAATAATCCGGCAAGCGGTGTAATGGCAGAAATCAAAAAGGCGAATGGAAAGAATAAGGGCATAAGACACGCACTTACATTGGAACAGCAGAGAGCATTTTTGAACTATGTATCGAACAGTCCTGTGTATTGCCATTGGTTGCCACTGTTTACAGCACTTTTTGGAACGGGATGTCGCATAGGAGAAATGATAGGGCTGCGTTGGGAAGATTTGGATTATGAGAATAAAACCATTAGTATAAACCATGCGGCTATCTATCGAGTAATGGAGAATGGAAAGAGTGAATTTCATATTTCTTCGCCAAAGACAGAAGCCGGGATTCGTACTATTCCGATGATGCAGGCTGTAGAACAGGCATTTAAGGATGAATACGAAGCACAGAAAGAAACCGGTTTTAATGTGCAAGTGGTTGATGGTATGAGTGGGTTTATCTTTTGCAATAAAGACGGAATTATCCATAAACCCAGCGTAATCAACAGTGCAATCAAAAGAATTTACGAAGCCTACAATGCCGAAGAAATTATTAAGGCAAAACGGGAGAGCAGACGCCCGGTATTGATTCCTCATTTTTCGTGTCATCATATCCGACACACATTTTGCACCAGATTTTGTGAAAATGAAAGAAATCTGAAAGTGATTCAAAGTATTATGGGTCATGCAAATATTGAAACAACGATGGATATTTATGCGGAAGCAACAGATGTGAAGAAAAAGGAAGCAATTAAAGCTCTGGAAAATAATAGTGATATATTTTAGGAAGAAGTCCTTGCAAGGGGACGATTTCCAAGACAAACCTGACATCAAAAAAGTCAGAATACATCAAAATGACATTAGTTTGTTGGATTTTGGTGGACAAATATGGACTGGCGATATATAATGAAAATCGTGTAAAAAAGCGTTTATCAACTTATTTGGACTGTGGTGGATTAGCTTCGGTTATATTCCCGACAATGAAGAGTCAGGGCGCAGCGAAAAATGCCGCAAACAACGCAGCACAGGCTGCACCGGCAAAGGCTGCTGCAGCCGATCTGGCGGAGAAGGTTGATTTCTCCAATGTGAAGATCGAGCCAATCTTTGAAGAAATGGTAGATTTCGATACATTTGCAAAATCTGATTTCCGTGCAGTTAAGATTTTAGCTTGTGAAGCAGTTCCGAAATCAAAGAAGCTTCTGAAGTTTACATTAGATGACGGAGAACGCAAGGATCGCGTGATTTTAAGCGGTATTCACGAGTATTACGAGCCAGAAGAACTGGTTGGTAAGACC
>OINJ01000088.1_pt1 | contig 22651 bp, 18 predicted proteins | sample 1585101 | NCBI WGS metagenome assembly OINJ01 (sample SAMN02674698, study PRJEB24791) | human gut metagenome, SKBSTL036 | isolation source: stool | host: Homo sapiens | place: USA | reverse complement strand
GAGAAAGGTTCTGATTTTGCAGATGTATTAAAAGAAGCACAGAATCTTGGGTATGCAGAACGCAATCCGGAAGCAGACGTGGAAGGTTACGATGCATGCCGTAAGATCGCAATCCTTTCCTCTCTTGCTTATGAGAGATATTTTGATTTTGAAGATATTTATACAGAGGGAATTACAAAGATCACACCTGAAGATATGGAGTATGCTGCGAAGCTTGGCAGAACCATCAAACTTCTTGGAACCAGCCGCAGACTGGCGGACGGAACCTGTTATGCAATGGTAGCACCGTTTATGCTCGGCCAGAACAGCCCTCTTTACAGCGTAAATGATGTGTTTAATGCAGTATTTGTACATGGAAATATGCTTGGAGATGCCATGTTCTATGGAAGCGGTGCAGGTAAACTGCCTACAGCAAGTGCTGTAGTTGGTGATATTGTGGATGCTGCCAAACATCTCCATGTTAACATTGTGACAAACTGGAACAGCACTCCGGCAGTACTGAAACCACTGGATGAAGTGACAGGAAGATTTTTTGTGAGAATCAAAAAAGAAGCAGCAGAAGAAGCGAAGAAGGTATTTGGTGATGTTGAGATCATCAGCCTGGGACAGCTTCCACAGGAATGTGCATTTATCACTGATGAAATGACACAGGGAGCATTTGAAGAGAAACTGGCTCAGATCGGAGATCAGGTACTTGCAAAGATTCGAGTTAAAGATTGATAAACTGACAGATTTCGTGTATCATATAGTGTGCCTGATAAGGTGGACACTGATACAAAACTTCAGATAAATATTTGTACAGTGATTACTGTAAACAGAACAGGAAAGGGAAGATATGGGAATCTTCTCTTTCCTGTAAACTTATTATGGAGGAAGTAAAACAATGTTGATTGTCAAGAAATTTGGCGGTACATCGGTTGCAAATAAAGAACGTATCTTTAATGTTGCCAGCCGCTGTATAGAAGAGTACAGAAAAGGAAATGACGTGGTAGTCGTTCTGTCCGCAATGGGGAAATATACGGATGAACTGATCACCATGGCAAAGGATGTCAATGAGAAACCGCCGAAAAGAGAGATGGATATGCTCTTTACCATCGGAGAACAGATGTCTGTTGCACTGATGGCAATGGCGATGGATAAACTGGGAGTTCCTGCGGTTTCCCTGAATGCTTTTCAGGTTTCCATGCATACGACAAGCAGTCATGGAAATGCACGTTTAAAAAGAATTGATACAGAGCGTATCAGAAGAGAGCTGGACAGCAAAAAGATTGTAATAGTTACCGGCTTCCAGGGAGTTGACAAGTATGATGATTATACGACTCTTGGAAGAGGCGGTTCTGACACAACAGCGGTTGCTCTTGCGGCTGCTCTTCATGCAGATGCCTGTGAAATCTATACAGATGTAGATGGTGTTTATACAGCAGATCCGCGTAAGGTTCCGAAAGCAAGAAAGCTCAAAGAGATCACTTACGATGAAATGCTTGACCTTGCGACTCTCGGGGCAGGTGTGCTTCACAACCGTTCTGTGGAGATGGCGAAGAAATATGGCGTGCCGCTTGTGGTACGTTCAAGTTTAAACAACAGTGAAGGAACTGTGGTAAAGGAGGAAGTTACAGTGGAGAGAATGTTGATCAGCGGTGTTGCGCTGGATACAGATGCAGTGAGAATTGCGGTAATCGGATTAAAGGATGAGCCGGGTGTGGCTTTTAAATTATTTGATACCCTTGCGAAGAAGAATATTAATGTAGATGTGATCCTGCAGTCTATCGGACGTGCGGGCAGAAAGGATATTTCTTTCACAGTCGATGGAAATGATCTGGATGATGCAGTTGCAGTTCTGGATGCAAATCAGGCAAGACTTGGATTTGCAGAGCTTCATTCTGAGAGAAATATTGCGAAGCTTTCCATCGTAGGTGCAGGAATGATGAGTAATCCCGGAGTAGCTGCAAAGATGTTTGAGAGCCTCTATAATGAGGGCGTAAACATCAACATGATCTCTACATCCGAGATTCGTGTGACAGTTCTGATCAATGAAAAGGACGGCGTGCGCGCAATGAATGCAGTACATGATGCCTTTGGTCTGGCAGACTGATTTAGGAGAATTACATGACATCGAGACGTGAATTAAAAAACTATGCGAAGCAGGCCATGTCAGGAAAATATGGGATACTGATTCTGGCATTTGTTGCAGTTCAGGCGCTGGCTCTGATCAGCAGCATGATATCCTCGGCTTTATTTCCGGGAGAGGAAACAATTGATATTGTGTTGTCGTATGCATTTACATTTATTCTGACTCTGCTGATCAATGTGGTAGCGGCAGGTATGAATTATATGTATCTGAATATTGCCAGAGGGAAAGCATATTCATTGAATGAGCTGTTTTATTTTTACAGACATCACCCGGACAGAGTGATCGTTGCCGGATTTTTTATGGCAGTACTGAATCTGCTTACCATGCTGCCCTATACGATTTACAGTAATGCGAATCTTCCGGGTGAAGATGCTTCTGTGGAGGTGCTGATCACCTGGCTGTATACAGGTGTTGTTCTGATGATCGTTGGAATGATTGTTTATCAGATTCTGGTTATTCCTCTGGAGATGACTTATTATATTCTGGCAGATAAGCCGGAATTGAAAAGTACGGAGGCTATGAAAGAGAGTCTGGAGATGATGCATGGAAACTTCGGAAGATATCTGATGCTGAAGATAAGCTTTATCCCATTGATGTTTCTTTCTGTTTTTACATTCTATATTGCACTCTTGTGGATATTTCCATATATGGCCATGACAGAAGTAATGTTCTATCGTGATCTGACAGGGGAGCTTAAAGTGCAGAAAGAGGAAGAAGAACGTGTGGCACGAGACTATGTGAATCCTATGTTTGACAGTTATTCACAGAGTGAACAGCCACAGGAAGATCAGACGCATCCGCAGCAGTTCTGGAGTGTGACAGGTGATTCATCAGTGGCTTCGGATGAGAACAAAGAAGTGCAGAATAATGCAGCAAGTGAGAATACCCAGGATAGTTTGTATGGTTCTGTGGAAAATAATAGAACGACACAGGATAACCCATATGATTCTTCAGAGAGTAAAGAAGTACAGGACAGCCTGCAGAGTCAGACAATTCCGGAAGAGGAAGAAGATAACGAACCAAAACCATGGGATGAATACTTCAATAGCTTGAAATAAAATCATAATATGAAAGACCTTTAACTGACACAATGTAAAAATGTTGATAAAGGTCTTTTTTATTTTTATTAATTTGGTTTTACTGAATTTTCTCATTTATAATGGTGGAAAAAGCTTATACGTAAATGGTATAATAGGAATAATTGCTGGTAGCATAAATATATTTGAGGAAGGTTTTTACAATTATGAACACAAATGAAATCAGTGGAAAACGTCAGATGGAGTTTCTGGCGGAGTTTGATTATATCAGAGAGGCAGGAACTGTAGGAGAGGAAAAAGCAGCAACGATTATTCAGGAAACATTGAATAGTTTTGGTGTGGAGAACCATCTGGAAGAGTTTTGTTTTGAAACTTTTCAGGTAAAAAAGGCGAAGCTTACGATAACGGAACCATATGCAAAAGAATACATCGTAACCGGATATGGAAGATGTGCCAATACAGATGAGAATGGACGGAATGAATCTTTTTTGTATGTGGAGAATGCTGATGAGATCAGCCTCGCAAATGCCAGAGGAAAAATTGTTATGGTAAATGACCCGGTAAGAAAGGAACTGTACCAGAAACTGGTGAAAGCAGGTGTAGCCGGTTTTATCAGTATTGCCGGTTCCCCATTGGACGAGGGCGTAGATTTGACACCGCGTGCATACAGCTTACCGAAGAATCTGCCAGGTGAAGAGAAAAAAGCAGCCGGGATAGAAGCGGCAAATTACGATAACAGAATTCCGGGTGTAAGCATTCATTATAAAGATGCTGTCGAACTAGTGACAAGAGGGGCAGCTAAGGCTTGCCTGTCCGTAGAACAGGAGACAGTGACACGTACATCCCGAAATGTAGTGGCACGAATCAAAGGAACAGATAAAGCAGAGGAGATCCTGACTCTTACTGCACACTATGATTCAGTACCGGAGGGACCTGGTGCTTACGATAATATGTCCGGTGCCGCGATCATCATGGAACTTTGCAGATATTTCAAAGAACACAGACCACGCAGAACAATGGAATTCGTATGGTTTGGTGCAGAAGAGAAAGGTCTGCTTGGAAGTCGGAACTATATTAAAGAACATGAAACAGAACTTCCGGCTCATCGTTTCAATATGAATGTAGACCTTGCGGGACAGCTTGTGGGCGGAACGGTTGTAGGAGTGACAGGTGATGCGTCAATCTGCAATATGATCACATATATGGCTCATGAGACAGGAATCGGCATGTCTACAAAGAATCAGATCTGGGGAAGCGATTCTAACACCTTTGCGTGGAAAGGTATTCCGGCTATGACATTAAACAGGGATGGATTTGGCATGCATACACGTCATGATACCATTGCACTTCTGTCGGACTGGTCGTTGGAGAGAAGCGCGATCTTACTGGGATATATCGCGGACAGACTGGGAAACATCGAAATTTTTCCGTTTGAACGGAAAGTGCCGGAAGAGTTTATCAGACAGCTGGATGAATATTTTGGCTAATGTTATTCCGGCAGTATGTATCATATTGGCAGAATCAATCCCACACTTGACAAATGAACGCCAGATTGATACCCTATCACAAGAGCGTTTTTTATGCTATAGAAGAAAAACAATGTGGATGCAAGGGTCAGTTACACGCATCTGCATTCTGAAAAGCAACAAGAGGAGATAAAAAATTAATGGATATTATTCAGGTAATCACACAGGAATTGAAGGTGGAGAAATGGCAGGTAGAAGCCGCAGTCAAATTAATTGACGAAGGTAACACCATCCCATTCATTTCCCGATACAGAAAAGAAGCAACAGGTTCCCTTAATGATGAGCAGCTTCGTGCACTCTTTGAGAGACTGACGTATCTGAGAAATCTGGAAGATAAGAAGAATCAGGTATTAAAGAGCATCGAAGACCAGGGCAAGCTGACTGAGGAACTGAAGAAACAGATTCTGGATGCCCAGACACTGGTTGTAGTAGAGGACTTATACAGACCATATCGCCCGAAACGTCGTACCCGTGCGACAATTGCCAAAGAGAAAGGGCTGGAACCACTGGCAGATATCATTCTTCTGCAGATGACAGACAAGCCGGTAGAAGAGGAAGCCAGGGCGTATGTCTCCGAAGAAAAGGGTGTTAAGAATGTTGCAGAAGCATTGAACGGAGCTAAAGATATTATTGCAGAGCGTATTTCCGATGAAGCAGACTATCGTATCTACATCCGTAACCTGACAACAAAGAACGGAAGTATTTCTTCCACAGCAAAGAATGCGGAAACTCAGTCTGTATATGAGATGTATTATGAATTTGAGGAGCCGGTCAGGAAATTGGCAGGACACCGTATTCTTGCGTTAAACCGTGGTGAGAAAGAGAAATTTATCACTGTTAAAGTAAATGCACCGGAGGAAGACATCCTTCGTTATTTAAATAAGAGAGTGATCAAAAAAGACAACCCGAATACAACTCCGATTCTGAAAGCAGTTGTAGAAGACAGTTACAAACGTCTGATCGGACCGGCTATCGAGCGAGAAATCCGCAGTGACCTTACTGATAAGGCAGAAGACGGCGCGATCCATGTATTCGGCAAGAATCTGGAACAGCTTCTGATGCAGCCTCCAATCGCAGGCAAAGTCGTACTTGGATGGGACCCTGCGTTCCGTACAGGCTGTAAGCTGGCAGTTGTAGATGCAACAGGTAAAGTTCTGGATACAACAGTTGTTTATCCCACAGCTCCGACTACTGAGAAAAAGATCCGTGCTGCCAAGGATACAGTGGAAGGTATGATCGAAAAATACGGTGTATCCCTTATTTCAGTAGGAAACGGTACAGCATGTCGTGAATCCGAGCAGGTAATCGTAGATATGCTCAAAGAAATCCCGGAAAAAAAGGTGCAGTATGTTATCACAAATGAGGCAGGAGCATCAGTGTATTCTGCAAGCAAACTGGCGACAGAGGAATTCCCGAACTTTGATGTAGGACAGAGAAGTGCGGCTTCCATTGCAAGACGTGTACAAGATCCGCTTGCAGAACTGGTTAAGATCGATCCGAAATCTATCGGTGTGGGTCAGTATCAGCATGATATGAACCAGAAGAAACTGGATGAAGCATTAAGCGGCGTTGTAGAAGACAGTGTAAATAAAGTTGGTGTAGATTTAAATACAGCATCTGCATCTTTGCTTGAGTATATTTCCGGTATCAGCAAAGCAATTGCCAAAAATATCGTAGCTTACAGAGAAGAGAACGGTCAGTTTACAGACAGAAAAGAACTTCTCAAAGTAGCGAAATTAGGACCGAAGGCATTTGAACAGTGTGCAGGTTTCATGCGTATTTCCGGTGGAAAGAATCCTCTGGATGCAACAAGTGTACATCCTGAGAGCTATGAAGCAGCATCTGCACTTCTTTCAAAACTTGGATATAAGCCAAATGATGTTGTGGCAGGAAATCTCCTTGGACTTTCCCTGCAGGTAAAAGACTATAAGAAGATGGCAGCAGAACTGGGAATCGGTGAGATCACACTTCGTGATATTGTAAAGGAACTGGAGAAACCGGCCCGTGATCCTCGTGATGACATGCCGAAACCAATCCTTCGTTCAGACGTTCTTGAAATGAAAGATCTGAAAGAAGGAATGGTGCTGAAGGGAACTGTCCGTAATGTTATTGATTTCGGTGCATTTGTAGATATCGGTGTACATCAGGACGGTCTGGTGCACATTTCCGAGATGACAGAGAGATTTATCAAACATCCTCTGGAAGCGGTGAGTGTAGGGGATATCGTAGATGTAAGAGTAATCGGAGTTGATATGAAGAAAAAACGTATCAGCTTATCCATGAAAGGATTAAATAAATAACATCAATAAAACAGGGATTGCCACTGCAGACCGGATATCTGCAGGAGTGATCCCTGTTTTTTGGGGTACTGCTGTCTGCAGTAACAGTTATTCTGTTTCCCGGTGTGATGTGAGGTGTTCTTCAAGACTGCGTGCTGCAATGCTCTGTGGCCTTTTTACATTGCGGATCAGACAAATCTTTCGTTCAGGAAGAGGCTCTTCAATGGGGATCTGGACGATTTTCCCCTGAGCAATATGTTCAGCAGCAAGCTCTTCAGGGAAGAATCCGATTCCCAGGTTGTGCTGCACCATAGGGAAGATCTGGTCAGTAGTTGCCACTTCCATATCAGGTGAGAAGGGAAGGTTATGGCGCATAAAATACTGTGTATATAATTCTCTTGTACTGCTTCCGGGAGCAATCCCGATCAGAGGGATATCCTGCAGATCCTGAAGACAGTGTTTGTTGGAAGCTGTTTCCGCATATTCCTCTCCACCTATAAGAATCTCGCGGAAAGAATAGAGGGGAATTCTCTGAAGTGGTTTTTTCAGGGCGACAGGTGTGGTAACTACTGCAAAGTCTACCAGACCGTTTTCCAGTGCCTGAACTGCCTGTGGTGTGGAATGATTAGAAATCCTCAGCTTCACATGTGGATAACGGTGATGAAAGACTTCCAGTTCGTTCAGCAGGAATAAACGCAGTGCGATTTCACTGGCACCAATATTTACAAGTCCGCTTTCCAGACCTTTATCTTTGAGAAGTTCATTTTCTCCTGATACAAGCTGTTCTATTGCAATTGATACATGTTCAAAAAGTCTTTCTCCTTCAATGGTCAGCTGTACTCCGCGATTGGAACGGATAAAAAGTTTACATCCCAGCTCATTCTCCAGAATATTCATACACCGGGTAATGTTAGGCTGATTGTTTCCCATAACGTCGGCTGCTTTGGAAAAACTCTTATACTGGGCAACATAGTAAAAAATACGATAATAATCAAGAATCATGATACAGTCGGCTCCTTATGCTATATAAAAATAGAATATCTGATATAGAAAAATAACGTTTGTATATCAATGTGTGAATCAGTATAATACGACTGGGTCAAAAAATCAATATAAAAGTCCTGACAATAGGACGGAGACCAAAAGGGAAGGGAGATTACCGAATATGACAACAGCAAATAAGACAATTAAGATTAATGACGTAGAGGCAGCAAAGAAACTGGTCTGTGCGGCAGTCAGATGTCCATTTGATATTGACATTGTATCTAAAGGAAAAATTTTTATTGATGCCAAATCTATTCTCGGAGTATTAAGCCTTGATGTGGAAGAACCTCTGGAACTTAAATATGATGGTTATGATGAGGATTTTGAATCAGTGATCGCAGGTCTGGCATGTTAAGATTAAAGAAAGGAATTCACAGGTGCAGATGACATCTACAAATCTTCTTTATATTTATGTGATTATCATTAATGTAGTCACATTTTTTATCTATGGCTTGGATAAAAGCAGGGCAAAAGCCGGACAGTGGCGCATACCGGAAGCGCAGCTGATATTTCTGGCGGTGATCGGAGGGTCGGTGGGAGCTCTGGCCGGTATGAAGGTATTTCATCATAAAACAAGAAAGCCGAAATTTAAGACAGGAGTTCCGGCGATACTGATTATTCAACTAATTATTTATTTTCTGTTTTTGTGAAATGAGGGGATTATTCTGCGCTTATAGCAATCCTTATAAATAATGCATATTGATTTTAGCTCATCAGAGCGTGAAATCCTGTGTCAGTAAAGCGGATATATTGTCCGCTTTCTTTTTTTGCCCGGATTATGGTATTGCTATAAGTAGATAAAATTGATTGTTACAGAGAACGAGGTATGTTATGCTACTCTTATATGAGAATTGCGGGATCTGCAAAGCAGCGGAGTAATTCGTAGATATCAAGTCAGGGGAAAGATATCTTTTAACCCTGATATTATATGAAAAGTTGCCTGTTAAATGAAAGAAGGGCAGAAAAATAATACATGACAAAAATATAAGAGAGCAGGTGGAAAATAGTGGAACAGGAAATTCAGGAGGCAAAAAGTTTATATTACGGCTATAAGCAGTATTTTTCAGACTATCTTCCGGCTTTGACGAAACTGGGGCTGAAAGTAGTAATGGCATTGCTGGTATTTGTGGGCGGGCGCAAAGTGATCCAGTGGTTTGTTTCTTTCATAAAGAAGTCCATGGAGCGTGCGTCTGTAGACAAAGGTGTGATCCAGTTTACAGGGTCGCTGTTGAGAATTGTACTTTACATTTTGCTGGTATTTAGCATTGCCACTCATTTTGGTGTAAAGGAATCCTCTATTGCAGCATTGCTTGGTACTGCCGGTGTAACGGTAGGTCTTGCATTGCAGGGCGGCCTTGCAAATATCGCAGGTGGGATCATGCTTCTGATCTTCAAACCATTTCAGGTTGGGGATTATATCATTATTGCACAGCAGAATGGGTGCGAAGGAACTGTATACAAAATAGAAATCTGTTATACAACTCTGATTTCCATAGATAACAAACACATTGTAATCCCAAATGGAACGCTGTCCGGCAGCATTATTACAAACGTAACTGCCAGAGATCTTCGTAAGCTGGAGATCAAAGTAGGAATTTCTTATGATTCAGACATTAAGAAAGCAAAAGCAATCCTGGAAGAAATCCTTCATAATGATGAAGATACGAAAGACGACCAGGGAATGGTGGTGTTTGTAGATGAGCTTGGAGAGAGCGCAGTGGTCATGGGCCTGCGTGTGTGGGTGGCTACGGAGAAATACTGGCCTGCCAGGTGGCGGCTTAATGAACTGATCAAAGAAGCATTTGATGCAAACGGAATTGAAATCCCGTACAATCAGTTACAGGTTCATGTGAAGAAACAGATATGATAACAACATAGGTCCTCTGAACCAACTATAAGGTTTAAAGGATTTATTGTTTGTACAGATTATAGCCAAATAATACCAAACAAGAATAAATAATCCTTGATCCATAGTGATTTATACCAATTTCACTGTCAGATATTGGTATAATACCACCAAAATAATATAAAATACGACAAAATAATTGACAATACGACAACAGATTGCTATACTGGAGTCAAGTTAAACAACAAAGTGTTTTTATGAAGATGCAAAGGCGCATGTAAGTAAAAGGATTGCTGCACGATTTTTATACATTGCAAAGACGCAAAAAAATAAAAACACTTTTTTTGTACCCAAAATTAACTTCGTGATTGTAACTAAGTAACAATGTACAGAAAGAAAAGGAGAGAAAACTATGAAAATGTACAAAAAAGTTATGGCAGCAGCTCTTGCAGGAGCAATGACAGTTTCCATGTCCGTTACAGCATTTGCAGCAGATGATGACGGCTATATTCTCAAAGCCACAAATGAAGATTCCAAATCATCCGACAATGATCTGGTGATCGCTATCGAAGGAAGTGTAAGCTCCATGGATCCGGCAAACATTCCGGATACAAACGCAATCTCCGCTACACGTGGTGTATACGAAACACTGGTTTCTTTTGATGAGAATCAGAAATTAACGGGTAAGCTTGCTGAATCATGGGAAGTTTCCGATGACTCTCTTACTTATACTTTCAAACTTCGTAAGGGCGTTAAATTCCAGGACGGAACAGACTTCAACGCAGCAGCAGTTAAAGCAAACTACGATCGTGTAGTCAATAAAGACAACAACCTTCGTCAGAGAAGAACATTTATCGTAACTAACGAAGACGGATCTGAAACACCTCGTGTAGACAGCATTGAAACACCGGATGATTACACACTGGTTATCAAACTGACACAGGCATGGGCACCGTTTATCAACCGTCTGACACAGTTCTGTATCATCAGCCCTGCAGCTCTTGAAGAGTATGGCAATGATATCATGAACCATCCATGCGGAACCGGCCCATATGTATGTACAGAATGGGAAGAAGGCGACCACACAAGCTTTAAGCGCAATGATGATTACTGGGGAGACAAACCGGGCGTTGACACTGTAACAATCAAAGAAGTTCCGGAAGCAGGTGCACGTACAGCTATGCTTCAGACAGGTGAAGCAGACTTCATCTATCCTACACCGTCTGACCAGATTGAAGCAATCAAAGGAACAGACGATGTAAACATCCTTACAACAGACTCCAACATCATGAGATATGTAACTCTGAACATGGATCTGAAACAGCTTTCTGATGTAAAAGTACGTCAGGCCATGAACTATGCAATCGATAAAGATGCATACATCCAGTTAATGTATTCCGGATACGGAAAACCGGCTACATCTGTAGTTCCATCTATCATCGGCGGATATGAGGAGCAGGAAGCTTACACATATGATGTAGACAAAGCAAAAGAACTTATGAAAGAAGCCGGATACGAAGACGGATTCAAACTTACTCTGTGGGGCGATAACACAACACAGGAAATCAAAGGTATGACATTTATTTCCCAGCAGCTTGCTCAGATCGGTATCGAAGTTGACGTTCAGCCAATGGAGCCTGCAACTGTAAGTGACAAGATTTATGTTGACAAAAAAGATGCTGAGATCAATATGTGGTATGTAAACTGGTCTGCATCTGACTTCACAATGGATGGTTCTTTACGTTCCCTGCTTTACAGCACAATGTGCCCTCCTACAAGTGCAAACACAGCATATTTCAACAATGCTGATTTTGATAAAGATATGGATGAAGGTCTTGCAACAGCTAACGAAGAAGAACAGGCTAAATACTATAGCGACGCTCAGAAGATCGCATGGGAAGCATGCCCGTGGTTATTCCTTGGCAATGACCAGATCATCTATTCTACAAAATCTTATCTGTCTGGCGTATATGTATCTCCGGACGGAGCATTCGACTTTGCAAATGCAACTTTAGCACAGTAAGTAATTTGTTTGAGAACAGGCTGCGAAGAACATAAACCTGACCGCCTGATCTGAAATTGCAGCAATTCCATAAAAATACTGCCGATACAGCAGTGTGAATACAGGACAAAGATGTTCAAACCGGAGAACTGCCATAAGATTTACTATGGCAGTTCTCCGGCTATAAAGCATCAAATATAAACAACAGGTAAGAAAATGATAAGGAGGAAAAATATGGGACGTTATTTAGGTAAACGTTTGATAAGCACGATCCCGCTGCTTCTGGTTATCTCATTCGTAGTATTTATGTTTATCCATATGATTCCCGGTGATCCGGCAAGACTGGTAGCCGGTCAGGATGCAACAAAGGAAGATGTGGCGGTTGTACGTGAACAGCTGGGACTGGATGATCCATTACTTGTACAGTATGGCAAATATATGAAGGGCCTTTTTACAGGAGATCTGGGAAACTCTATTAAAAACGGTAAAACTGTAGCAGAGACAATTGCACCAAGACTGAAACCAACTATCATGCTGACATTCTCATCTATGATCTGGGCTGCGATCATCGGTATTGCGATCGGTATCATCGCTGCCGTATTTCATGGCAGAATTCTTGATTATGTAGGTATGATCATAGCAATCGCAGGTATATCTGTTCCAAGTTTCTGGTTAGGCCTGGAATTAATTCAGCTTTTCTCAGTAAGCCTGGGATGGCTTCCAACCAGTGGACTGGAAACCTGGAAGAGCTATATTCTTCCATCACTTACTATGGGAGCAGGAATCATGGCTGTACTTGCCAGATTCTCCAGATCTTCCATGCTTGAGACCATGCGTGAGGACTATGTGCGTACCGCACGTGCCAAAGGTCTTTCTGAATCACTGGTTGTTATGCGCCATGCATTTAAGAACTCTCTGATCGAGATCGTAACAGTAGCCGGACTTCAGATCGGTGGCCTCCTTTCCGGATCTGTTATGGCAGAGACAGTATTCTCCATCCCCGGACTTGGACGTCTTCTGGTAGACTCCATCCAGATGAGAGATTACAAAGTTGTTCAGGCATTACTGCTGTTCTTTGCTACAGAATATATCCTGATCAACCTGATCGTAGATGTTCTTTATGGCGTGATTAACCCAAGAGTACGTTATGAGTAGAGGAGGAGAGAAGATGGCAGATAAGAACACAACATCAAACATTAACCTTGCGGCTGCCGAAGAACTCCCTAAGGCACAGAGCAAGTTCAAAGAATTTGTCAAGAAATTCATGAAGAGAAAAACAGCAGTGATTTCTCTGGCATTTATAGTTTTTATTATCTTAATGGCGATCATCGGACCATATGTAGTTCCGTATGATCCGCAGGCACCGGATTACACAGCTATGATGCAGGGACCAAGCGCAGCCCACATCTGGGGAACCAATGAATACGGACAGGACGTTTTCTCCCGTCTGATGGTTGGTACCAGACTTTCTCTTACATGTGCGCTGACAGCGACGATCATCGGTACGGCTATCGGTGTTGTTCTCGGACTGATCGCAGGTTTTTACGGCGGAATTATCGATTCCCTGATCATGAGATGCTGTGACGTACTTTTTGCTTTCCCTGATATCCTGCTGGCTATCGCAGTTGTTGCCATCATCGGACAGGGTATGGTAAACGTTATGATCGCAGTTGCGGTATTTACAGTGCCGTCCTTCGCACGAATCATACGAAGCGCGACGATTTCAGTAAAGCAGGCTCCTTATGTAGAGGTTGCCCGTTCCCTGGGATGCTCAAACACAAGAATCCTGTTTGTACATATTTTCCCTGGTACGATCCAGTCTATGATCGTTAACTTTACCATGCGTGTAGGTACTGCAATCCTTGCTGCATCATCCTTAAGCTTCCTGGGATTCGGTGCAAATGTTACAGAGCCTGACTGGGGTTCCATGCTTTCCACAGGACGTAACTATCTGAATACAGCTCCTCACATGGTACTGTTCCCTGGTATTCTGATCTTCCTTACAGTTCTGGCATTCAACCTGCTGGGCGACGGTCTCAGAGATACCCTGGATCCAAAGATGAACTAGGAGGAAGAAACCATGGCAGAAAAATTATTAGAAGTAAAGAATCTCCGTACGGAGTTTAAAAGAGATAAAACATGGGTGACAGCAGTTAATAATGTAAGTTTCTCCATTCAGCCGGGTGAGATTCTTGGTCTGGTAGGAGAGTCCGGATGCGGTAAATCCGTAACTTCCCTTTCCATTATGAAACTTCTGGCACGTAACAGTAAGATTTCCAACGGTGAGATCCTGCTTAATGGCAAGGATCTTCTCAAAGAAGATAAAAAAGGCATGAGAAAGATCAGAGGACGTGAAGTTGCCATGATCTTTCAGGAGCCGATGAACTCTCTGAACCCATGTATGAGAATTGAGAAACAGTTGACAGAAGCAATCCTGCTCCATAACAATTTTTCAAAAGAAGAGGCGCACAACAGAGCATTCGAAGTACTGAAATCAGTAGGTATCCCTGAACCGGATATGACATTAAAGAGTTATCCGCACCAGCTTTCAGGCGGTATGTGCCAGCGTGTTATGATTGCTATGGCAATGTCCTGTGAGCCGGAGCTTCTCATCGCGGACGAGCCGACTACAGCCCTTGACGTTACCATTCAGGCACAGATCCTGGAGCTGATGGAGGAGATCAGGGCAAAGAAGAATACAGGCATTCTGATGATCACACATGACCTTGGTGTTGTCGCTGAAATGTGTTCCAGAGTTGTTGTTATGTATGCCGGCCGAATCGTAGAAGAAGCGCCTGTGCAGGAACTTTTTGCAGATCCGAAACATCCATATACACAGGGGCTGATCGGTTCTGTACCGAAACTTGGAAGTGGTGTGGAATCTCTTCCGTCCATTCCGGGAAGCGTACCGGATCTGTCCGTAATGCCGAAAGGATGTAAGTTTGCACCGAGATGTAAATATGCAATGGATATCTGCCATCAGCAGGAACCGGAGCTTGCAGATATCAACGAAGCAGGAACCAGAAAATGCAGATGCCATCTGCTCAACAAAATCGGAAAGGAGGCGTAACCTGTGAGCGAGCCGTTATTATCAGTAAAGAATATGAAGAAAACATTCCAGGCAAACGGAGGAATGTTCAGCAAGAAGAAATTTGTCCATGCGGTAAATGACGTATCTTTTGATATTTATCCGGGTGAAACTTTTTCGCTGGTAGGCGAGTCCGGCTGTGGTAAATCCACGACAGGTAAACTGATCGATCATCTGATCACACCTGACTCCGGTGAAATCTGGTTTGAGGGAAAAGAAATCTCCAAACTTTCAGAGAAAGAAATGCGCCCGTTACGTTCAGATATCCAGATGGTTTTCCAGGATCCATACGGTTCCCTGAATCCGAGAATGAAAGTTCAGGATCTCATCGGTGAGCCACTTCTGATTCACACAAATATGAGTGCAGGCGAGCGTCTTAAGAAAGTGCATGAACTTTTGGGAACAGTAGGTTTAAGCCCATCACACGGAGAACGTTACCCACATGAATTTTCCGGTGGTCAGCGTCAGCGTATCGGAATTGCCAGAGCACTGACTGTACAGCCAAAGCTTATCATCGCAGATGAGCCGGTATCAGCGCTGGATGTTTCTATCCAGGCGCAGGTATTAAATCTTCTGCAGCAGTTACAGAAAGACTTTAATCTTACCTATTTGTTCATTTCCCATGACCTGAGTGTCGTTGAGATGATTTCAGACAGGATCGGTGTTATGTATCTGGGTACGATCGTAGAGACAGCTCCGAAGAAAGAACTGTATGCAAACCCGAGACATCCATATACAAGAGCACTTCTTTCAGCAGTTCCGATCCCGGATCCGGAAGTGAAGAAAGAGCGTATTACTTTAAAAGGTGATCTTCCAAGTCCGAGTAATCCGCCAAGTGGATGCCTGTTCCATACACGCTGCCCACATTGTACAGAAAAATGTAAGACACAGGTGCCGACACCTGTTGAAATTGCACCGGGTCATATTGTAAAATGTCATTATCCGGAACTTACAGAATAGGAATTCCGAAATAACAATATTACACCTGAAGATGAACAGTGAAGAAAACAGGATTCACTGAAAGATACAGGTTATCATGAATGGATGAGGAAAGAGGGGCTATGTTTACTGAGGAAAGACAAAGCGCAATAGAGAAATGCCTTCGTGAAAATGGAAAAGTCAAGGTTAAGGAATTGAGTGAAATGTTTCAGGTCACAGAAGACTGTATCCGAAAAGATCTTAAGATTCTTGAAAACGCCGGTAAGTTAAAGAGAACCTACGGCGGCGCAATCCTTTCACAGGATTATCCGCTGAAAAGAGACGTAGTAGACAGACGCCAGTTTAACCTTGACAAAAAGAGAACAATTGCAGCCAAAGCATTTAAACTGATCAAGAATAACGAAACGATTTTCCTTGATATTTCTACCACAAATATTGAACTGGCAAAGCTTCTTGCCACGTCAAATATGCGTGTGGTAGTGGTGAGCAATATGATAGATATTCTGCAGATCCTTGCCACAAATCCGTCCATTACTGCAATCGGTACAGGGGGAACAATGTACCAGACAGTAAACGGATTTATGGGAGCTGCAACGATAGAAGTGATTAAGCAGTATAGCTTTGACCGTGCATTTATAGGAAGCTGCGGTGTGGATATGACTGATTGTGCAATTACTACATTGGGGGTAGAGGACGGATTGACAAAGAAAGCAGCCGTGCACAGCAGCAGACATAAATATGTTGTTATGGAAAGGGATAAATTCTATTTCAACGATTCTTATAAATATGCATACTTTGATGATATCAGCGGAATTGTTACGGATGAATTTCCAGATGATACGATCGTGAGTACACTGGAGAGAGCAGGGGTGAAATTGTTCTGATACAGCTAAGTCTTCGGGGGACTTATCTGATCTGGTTAAATCAGTCAGCAGAATGGATGATCTGTCTGGCTTAAATGAAAAAGATGGAGGCAAGTACGTGAAAGAATATATTTTGGAAGCCTGTGTAGATTCTGTAGAATCTGCTATGGCAGCGGTTGAGGGAGGCGCAGACAGGCTGGAACTCTGCGGCAACCTGATCATCGGCGGAACCACTCCGGGACCGTGGCTTTTTGATGAGATAAGAAAGCGTTCGGATATCAGAATTCATGCCCTGATCCGTCCGCGTTTTGGAGATTTCTGCTATACAGATGCAGAATTTTCCATGATAAAGCATGCAGTAGAAGATTTCAGGAAAATGGGTGCCGAAGGTGTTGTATTTGGGGTGCTGAAACCGGATGGCACATTAAACATGGAACAGATGAAAGAACTGATGGAGGCGGCAGGGGATATGTCGGTGACCCTTCACAGAGCTTTTGATGTATGCGTGGATCCAATAGAAACAATGGAACAGGCAATCTCACTGGGAATCAATACGATCCTTACTTCAGGCCAGCGCAATGTATGTCTGCAGGGGGCAGATCTGCTGAAGGAACTGGTAGAGAAGAGTCAGGGACGTATCACGATTCAGGCAGGAAGCGGCGTTGGAGCAGAAGTGATCCGTCAGCTCTATCCGCTTACAGGAGTCAGGGCTTATCATATGACAGGAAAGAGAGTCATTGACAGTGAGATGCAGTTTCGCAAGGACGGAGTCAATATGGGACTTCCGATGCTGAGCGAATATGAGATATGGCGTACGGATGTAGATAATATCCGTGCCGCAAAGAAAGTTCTGGAGGAATTATAATGGCAGAACCGAGAGTTTTTTTAAAAGAGAACAGGGGCCGAATTGAAGAGAACTACCTGGAGCAGGCAAAGAACCTGCCCCGGGTTTTTGCGCCTGTAGACGAGAAATTACAGAAATGTACAGAGGAAGTGGCGCTTGCATGTAAATATTTATATGCATTTATGCCGTACAGTGATATTGGCAATTATCCGTTTGAAGTATTTCTGGACTATGCAGAGAATGGTGTGAAGCTCTGGAAAGAGAATCCACAGGTTGCAGATCTTCCGGAAGAAATCTTCCTGAATTATGTGCTGTTTCACAGAGTAAATGAGGAAGAGATCGCACAGTGCAGAACTTATTTCCGCACAGAGATCGGAAGCAGAATACAGGGAATGAACTTCAGAGAAGCAGCGCTGGAAGTGAATTACTGGTGTGCCGAAGAAGCTACTTATCATTGTACAGATGACCGTACTTTATCTGCGATTTCTGTATACCGCAGAGGAAATGGCAGATGTGGTGAAGAGTCCGTATTCACTGTAAATGCACTGCGAAGTGTAGGCGTACCTGCCCGCCAGGTATATGCACCGAAGTGGTCTCACTGCGATGACAATCACGCCTGGGTAGAAATCTGGTGTGACGGCAAATGGTATTTCCTCGGAGCCTGTGAGCCTGAAGAAATCCTGAATAAAGGATGGTTTACAAACGCTTCTTCCAGAGCAATGATGATCCATTCACGTGTGTTTGACACCAAGATACCGGAAGGCGAGGTGATCGGCACAGATGGTATGGTGACCATGCTGAATGAATTGAAGAGGTATGCAGTAACCAAAGAAATTACAGTAACAGTAAAGGATATGCAGGGGTTACCCACAGAGAAAGCTGAGGTTTCCTTTGAGGTACTGAACTATTCAGAGTATGCACCGATCGCAGAGAAGAAAACAGACAGTAAGGGAACTGCCAGACTGACAACAGGACTTGGAAGTCTGCATATTTCCGCAAGAATGTGTTCTGACGGCGAGTGGTTCTATGCGGAAACAGTTATGAACACTGAGAAAGAAGATAACTGTGAACTTTGTCTGGTACCGCAGGATAAAAGAAATGACGGCGAATCAGAAAAGTGGACAGCAGCAGATATATTTGCTCCTCATGATGCACCTGTAAACACAGACATGCCGACTCCGGAACAGAAGGCGAAGGGAAATAAGCGTCTGGCAGCAGCCAATGTACACAGAGAGCAGAAAGTAAGAAACTGGTCAAATCCGGAATGTGAACGTTTCCTGGAAAAAAAGGTAAACAGGATAGAAGAAGCCATTGCTGCCTCATACAGAGAAGATCTCCTGAGGGTTCTCACAGAGAAAGACAGAACTGACTGTATCAGTGACGTTCTGGAGGAACACCTGGAGCTGGCAATTCCATATCATGGTATGATGAAAAAGGATACCTTTGTATCTTATGTGTTAAATCCAAGAGTAGATGATGAAGTTCTTCAGAAATACAGAAGAGAGATTAAGAAGCATTTTTCCAGAGCTGAGAAACAGGAGCTGAGAGATGATCCTTCCAGAATCTGGAATCTGATCGAGAAGGCAATTGTTTCCAGACCGGAGAAAGAGCGTTCCAGTGTGATCACAACACCGGCAGGATGCATAAGGACCTGTACAGGAAGCTTCCTGTCAAAGAAAATCCTGTTTGTTGCAATAGCGAGAACCCTTGGAGTAGCGGCAAGACTGAATCCACATGATCGTTCTATGGAATATATGGAAAACGGAAGATTCGTTCCTGTGCTTGCAAGAACAGAGAAGAACTGTACTCTGATCCTGAAAGCAGGAGAGACTGTACAGTGGAAATATTTCCAGAACTGGAGTATTGCAAAACTGGAGAATGGAAGATATACATCACTGAAACTGGGAGCAGAGAATTTCGAAGATCAGATCCTAAATCTGCCGTTGGAATCCGGAAACTACAGGATTCTTACTTCAAACAGACTTCCAAATGGAAATATGTTTGCAAATGAATATCATTTTGAAATTCAGCCCGGAGAGACAAAGGAGATTGAGCTGGTACTCAGGGAAGCAGATCTGGAGGATATGCTGGAGAATATTTCCATGCCGGAATTTATGCTGAAAACTGAGGATGGTACAGAGTTGAAAGCATCTGACCTTACAGCAGACGGAAAACATATCCTGATGTTTCTGGAAGAAGAAAAAGAGCCTACTGAGCATATCTTAAATGAAATGATGGAGCAGGAAGAGGCTTTCGCAGAATATGCAGAGCAGATTATTTTTGTAGTGAGAAGTAAAGAAGCACTGGAGACACCGACACTGTCCAAAGCACTTGCAAAGTTAAAAAATATTCAGATTTATTATGATGATTTCTCAGAGATTATCAATACTCTGGGAAGACGCATGTATGTAGATCCGGACAAACTTCCGCTGATCATTGTGACGAACGGAAGTCTGAATGGGATTTATGCGACCAGCGGTTACAATGTAGGAACCGGGGATATGCTGCTTAGATTAATGTAACAGAGCGATAAATAAGATGCCCGGAGATGACACCTGTGAGCATCTTCTGGTATTGCCGGATTACATTATTGTATAGATGTAAAGGATTGGATATTGAATTTGTATTTACATAAAGGAGATAAAAAATCATGTATCAGTTTAACCGAAAAGAATATGAAGAACGTATGAAATGGTATCAGGATGCCCGTTTCGGAATGTTTATCCACTGGGGATTATATTCTATTCCTGCAAGAGGAGAATGGGTACGCAGTACAGAGGAGATGCCTGAGGAAGAATACCTTCCGTTTATGAAAGAATTTGATGCCAGAGACTATAATCCGAAACAGTGGGCAAAAGAGGCAAAGGCAGCAGGTATGAAATATGTGGTTCTGACTGCAAAACACCATGATGGTTTCTGTTTATTTGACAGTAAATACACAGATTATAAAGTTACCAATACACCTGCAGGAAGAGATCTGATCAAAGAATATGTGGAAGCTCTTCGCGAAGAAGGTCTGAAAGTTGGTCTGTATTTCACTTTACTTGACTGGCATCATCCGGACTATCCTCATTACGGAGACCGCATCCATCCTATGAGAAACCATCCGGAATGCAGTAATGAAAACAGAGATTTTTCTCGTTATATAGAGTATATGTACAATCAGGTGGAAGAGGTCTGCACAAATTATGGAAAAATCGATATTATGTGGTTTGACTTTTCCTATGACGATATGCGAGGCGAGAAATGGGGAGCAACCAGACTGATAGATATGGTCCGCAGATTACAGCCGGGAATCATCATTGATAACCGTCTGGAAGTCAGCGGTGAGGGAAGAGGATCTCTGTATGAATGCGATCCGACACCGTATCATGGCGATTTTATAAGCCCGGAACAGATCATCCCGCCGGAAGGAATCTGCGACAAAGAAGGGAATCCGATGGTATGGGAAGCATGCTTCACTATGAACAATAACTGGGGCTACTGCGCAAATGACCACTATTACAAACCTGCTTCCATGCTGATCAAGAAGCTGGTAGAGTGTGTTTCCAAAGGTGGAAATATGATCCTGAATGTAGGACCTGATGCGAAAGGTAAATTCCCGAAAGAATCCTCCGCGATCCTGGCGGAAATCGGACGCTGGATGGATAAGAACCATGACAGTATCTATGGATGCGCTCCGGCAGCAGATATCCCGAAACCGGATTACGGACGTATCACCAGAAATGGAAACAAGTATTATGTCCATATTTATGAGAATACATTAGGACCACTGCCGCTGATCGGCTTTGACAAGAATAAGATTGTAAAAGTACGTGCCCTGGATGACGGACATGAAGTGCCAATCTCTACTTTATGGGTGCACAGCGATTATCCGGATATCGCATTTGTTGACCTTGGTCCGGATCCTGTACTGCCGGATCCTGTAGACTATGTGCTGGAAGTGGAGATGGCTGAATAAAGATATAGAATACAAAAAAGCTGCCGGATGGCAGCTTTTTTTACGTTCCTTAACCGAACTGAGGCACAGGTGTCCGTCTGACTTAACAACGGTTTCTCTTGTTTACGAAATAATTCAGAATCCCGCCGCCTATGATAATAACAAGGGCAACAGCAACAACACGTTTCGCTGCTTCCTGCGGCATCTGGCTTTTGGAACCGATGGAATCGGAATAGAAAGTCAGGGTATAATTGATCTCATGAGGGGTGCCCATGGCGGTAGTGTCTGCGATTACCGGCATGCTCTCATCCATAATGGTAACCGGGATCTGGAATTCAGAATTCGTTCCTTCCTCATTGACAGGGAGATATTTTTTACCGTCAACGATCATGTAGTCATAATTAGAACTGCTCCACTGGATATCGGCAGTTACTTCGCCGTTTTTCACAGTGATCAAAGTCGGTGAAGTGACACTGGCTTTGCCGCTTCCGCCTTCCAGCTCTACCTGGATGGAATACTCCCCATCTTCTTTATCAAGAGTGAAAGCCTGTGCAGCAGGAACAGAAGTCCATACTGACAGACAGCAGATCAAAGTTGCCAGAACTGAAAAAATCTTTCTCATATTTCTTTCCTCACTTAAATTCGATAATTTTCATCATCCCACAATTGAAATTAATTGTCAATACTTTGTTGAAAAAGTTATCCTGTTTTAGTATAATAAAAGGTGCTGTCCGCACGCAACATCATTGAGAACGTAGTGAACAGTGAGCACAATAAATGAATATCTGTGAATTGCTTTGCTGCGAAGCAGCTCCTGCAATTCTGATATCATAAAAATGTATATGCAAATCACAGGAGGATATGGTAATGAGAGGAATTTTATACGGAGTAGGAGTTGGCCCCGGAGATCCGGAACTTATGACATTAAAGGCAGTGCGCCTGATCAAAGAGAATGATATTATTGCAGTACCGGGCGCAGAGGTGCGTGAAACAGTTGCATATAAGATCGCAGTACAGGCAGTACCTGAGCTTGCAGACAAAGAACTCCTGCCAATCTATATGCCAATGACACACGATAAGGCAGAACTGGAACTGAACCATGAAAAAGGAGC
>OINJ01000008.1_pt1 | contig 74101 bp, 65 predicted proteins | sample 1585101 | NCBI WGS metagenome assembly OINJ01 (sample SAMN02674698, study PRJEB24791) | human gut metagenome, SKBSTL036 | isolation source: stool | host: Homo sapiens | place: USA | reverse complement strand
AGGAAGCACGCAAATCCAAAACCCTGACTTAGATTTTTTCATTATTATATCCACTCCTATTCCAAAAGGATGCCGTCATTTACTATAACGGCATCCCATTATTTTACTTACTTCTGGCCTTTGACCAGGCATCTTTACAGTCGCTTACAACTTCGTCCCATGTTTTTTCACCTGAAACATAAGCCTGTACACCGTTTCCAAAGACATCACCAAAGCCAGCTGGAAAAGCATTAAATATCCATGATGTTGTGTTGCCTTCATCCAAATATTTTTTTACAACTTTTCCAAGTGCGTCTTCCGGTTCCACACCATCGTAATTTGAGAAAGCAGGAACGGACATCATCTTATGAACAACCATATCTTTTCCTTCATCAGACTGAAATAACCAGTTTAAAAAATCCTTTGCCGCTTCTTTCTCTGCATCCGAAGCACCGCTGTATACATTGTAGCAGCAAGGCACACCTACTGCCAGTTTTCCACTGACCACATCACCTAAAGGTATAGGAATAATTCCAAGATTATCTGCAACTTCCGGATTTACATCTGCCATTTCTGTATTGATCCAGTTACCCTGCTGCAAAACTGCAATTCTTTCAATTGCAAGACCTCCGCCAACGCTCTGTGAATAATCGCCAGAAAGAAGTTCAACCGGATTATCTGCTGCAGCTGTATACTTCACCTGAAAATCGATAATCTGCTTCAATTCCTCTGCATTTGTGAATTTCAGTTCCTTTGCCTCGTAGGCTGCATTTTCATCCGGGAATTCCTGGTTTAATCCGGTATTAATCGTATGACATCCGGTAATCCAGTTTTCTTTTACCGGAAAATCCATAACAGCTTCCAGATCTGGGAACTCATCCTTTAAGTCTCCATTATCAATCATGGTTTTTAATTTGGAAAAAGCTGTATCTATTTCTTCATACGTTTTAAGACTTTCCCCGTCAATTCCTGCTGCCTCAAATATTTTCTTATTATATATATATCCATATCCTTCCATTGAATAAGGAAGTCCCAGAACCTTGCCCTCTGCATTAGTGGATCCTTCTGCTGCTGCCTCTGTCATGTAAGGTACCCATGGCTGATCTGAAAGATCTTCCATATTCTCTCCCCACTCATCCCAATTCAGAGGACCCTGAAGAGTAAAAATGGTTGGCATATTTCCACCATTTAATCTGGTTTTAAGAGTACCGTCATAATCATCACCACCGCCGACTGTTTCCATTACAACTGTAACATTAGGATGTAATTCCATGTAACGGTCGGCAGCTTCTAACATTGCATCATGTATTTCTACCTTTCTTCCCATAATACTGATAGTTACATCTTTTCCTCCTGCAACCTCATCTTTCTTTTCTTCGGCATATGCAGTAGCTGCAGAACAGGTAAGAGCAGAAAAACTCATCATAGCTGCTAACCCAATGGAAATCACTTTTTTTGTTTTCATCAATTTTTCCTCCTCTATATTTCTTTGGTTTTGCGCTAAACCTTTAATGTAATTTGTATTATAAATACTTTTTCACAATAATTCAATAGGTTTTCCGCAAAACTACAACAATACACAATACATTGCAACTGCTTTTGTGAAATATAACTAAAAAGGAACCAAATCTCCCCAGATCTGATTCCTTTTGTTATTTCTATTCTCTTTTTCTTACTGACTCTCTTACAACCAACTGTACGGCGATCTTTATATTTCTCTCTTCCTCCGGTAATTTCTCTCGGTTTATCAGTCTCAGCAATAATTGCATAGCAGTTGAAGCTTTTAACCCAATATTCTGGTGAACCGTAGTTAACCTGGGGCGAATAAGTTCTGCATAAAAGGTATCATCAAACCCTGTTATCGATATATCCTCAGGTACCCTGACTCCCTTATCAATAAAATAATCGACAGCATCTATAGCGAGATAATCAGAAATAAATGCGAGTGATCCCGCCTCCCTGAACCTGGGGAGCAGTTCATCATATTGTAATCTGCGTACTTCTTTTCTCGCCGAAAGTAAGATTAATCTTTCTTCCTTTTTGCACTCTCCAAATGCCTCTGTCATCGCTCTTTGAAATCCGGCAAATCGACACTGATCCATCTCTGCAGTATTTTCTGTCAGAAACAGTGTTTTCCTGAATCCATGATCTGCCCAATACTTTCCAAGCTGATAGGCTCCATCAAAATCATCCGTCCCCACATTTACCACCAGTTCAGGGTCACTCACATATGTATCAATAGCAACTGTTGGTTTTTTCAGCATTTTTTTTAATGTTTTATGGCTCTTTTCGGTCCATCCCAGGACAATAAGACCATCTACATTCCATCGCGAAGTCACCTCAGCAACTTTCCGGCAATCATCACCTCTGATAATCATCATATAGTAACCGGCATTTTCAATTTCACTGGAAATTTGTCCAACAAATGTACTGACAAATGGATCCTGCATGGCGTTTTCACCATGAAGATAATCAAAACCTATTACCAATCCAATAATATGAGAAGTATTCTGTGACAAAAGCCGGGCACCCATATTAGGAATATACCCCACCTCATCAAGTATACTGCTGATTTTCTGTGCTGTTTCCTGCGATACCCTCTTTGTATTTCCGTGAATAACATTTGACACTGTAGTAGGACTTACTCCGACCATATTTGCAATATCTTTTACACGAATCATGATTTCCTCCCAAAAACATTACAAGTCACTTTAAATTTATTATACAATTTTGTCTGAAATTTTCAATTTCAAAAATCATAGTTTCCTGATGCTTCCAACTACTGAAATCTTCATATTCTGCTCTCTTCTTTGACATGTACCTGGTTATAGGGGATTTCTATTCCATTGGCATCAAATGCCTCTTTGATTAACTGATTCAGACGCCATTTAATAGACCAGTATTTATCTGTCGCTACCCACACACGAAGTCCCATGATCACCGCGTTCTCACCTAATTCGTCAACAAACCTCACCATCCCCTTGTCATCCTTGGTATCCTCATCATTATGGAGAATCTCCTCCAGAATTTCTTTTGCCTTCTGGATACCGGAATCATAGGATATCCCTACCTTGATTTCCAGCTTACGAAGATCCCTGGCTGTCACATTTGTAATAATACTGTTTGAAAGCGTGCCATTGGGGATCACAATATGCTTATTATCTATGGAAAGCAGTGTCGTATAACAGATTTCGATTTTATACACAGTTCCCTCACAGCTTGTCTGCTGGGCAATAATAATATAATCCCCTACCTGAGACGGCTTAATTTACCCAGAGAGAGATGGAGGCATTATCATGTTACCTGTTTATTCACCTGAATCACATTCCCTTTACCAGGACTTCCTTATCTCTAATTTTTTACTTTATTATCCAGATCCTTTTTCTATATCCAGACAGACATGGAAGATCATCGTACAGTTCTGGCATCTGGATCTTTCCCAGACTACAAGCATCCTTTTGGGTTCTTATTCTAAATTCGGACCTGCTCCACGAGATCCAGTTTCCATGCTGCGTTCTTACCTGCTTTCTATTAAACTCAAGATCACTTCCATTACTGATTGGGTATCCAGACTCAAAGAATGTCCTTTATATGCGATCATCAGTGGATTCTCCCCTGATGATGTGCCAGGCATCGGTACCTTTTACGATTTCTTCCGGCATATCTGGAACTCTGAACAGAAACATCTTTCTGTCCAGCTCAGACATAAAAAGAAGAAAAACTCAAAAGGAAAAAACACGGGGAAAAAACTCCCAATATCAAGAGTACTTCTGCGGCACGGTTTCTGGATTTTTACAAAAAGCATCCTCTTCCAGACCCTTCCCTCAGTCCCCTTTCCCTGATCTTCCGTTTATACAAGCAGCAGTTCCTGGATGTTTCTGTATCGCATGGACTCATCCAGCCTTCTGCCATCTCCCTTGCCGGTGATGGTTCTCCTATAAGGACTTCTGCAAGACTCCGCTATAAGAAAGTATGCAGCTGCTCTGAAAATGGTATTTCCCACTGTAACTGCAAACGTCTCTTTTCTCAACCTGACTGTAATATCGGCTGGGATTCCTCAAGGGACTGCTATTTTAGCGGCTACCATCTCTGCATGTTTGTAGCATCAGATTCCGCAAATGACTTTTAACATGAAAACATGGCTTCCGGAATACAGGGTCACGAAGCTTCTTCTGGATGCAGCACATGATGCTGATGCTGTCTACCGGTACTGCCAGGAATCAGGCATCCAGCCTTTTATAGACCTTAATTCCGGTAACACTGGTAACTTTATCTATAAGGATACTTTCACAATCAATAACAATGGTGTCCCTGTCTGTAAATTGGGCTTACATATGAAACCAGACGGCGTAGAACGGAACAGGAACCGCTGCAAATGGCGCTGTCCAAAAGCAGACAGATCCGGTTGGCACTGCGAAACTCCCTGTTCAGATTCCTCTTATGGGCGTGTGGTACATACACCTGTCAAAGACAATCCACGCCTCTTTAACATACCGCCAAGAAACAGTTTAGAATGGGATAAGGAATATGATAGAAGAACTTCTGTAGAACGCTCCAACAAGCGGGAAAAAGAAGATTATAAATTAGAAGACGGCAGACACCGTTCATCTATGATGTGGTACTGCCGCCTCTACTGCACCATGATGCTGCAACATCTGGATGCATGGGAAATGCCATCTATTGAGGCATTCCAGTCATTATTAAGTTTAGACGCTTAATAATGATAGTTTACGTCATACCATACTTTTTTTCAAGACATAGTTTCAGCTATGTCTAAAAGTCATGCCCATTGAAATGTTATACTTTCAATAAAAGCAGATTTCTTCTATCAAAATGCTATATTTAGTTTTATTTGGCTTGGTATTTGCTCACCTTAATTGATTCCGAGAAGATATATTTTATGTTTCTTATTGTCTTTTCCAGCGTCTTCATATCAACCGGTTTTGAAATATGGGCATTCATACCAGCCGCCAGAGAATGCTGAATATCCTCTGAGAATGCATTGGCGGTCATGGCAATGATCGGGATTGTCTTTGCCAGCTCATGGGAGCTTCTGCGGATTGCCTTCGTTGCCTCATAGCCGTTCATGACAGGCATCTGCACATCCATCAGGATCATATCATAGTCACCCGGGACAGACTGTTCAAATGTCTCCAGGACCCTTTTACCATTTTCACAGATCGTACACTCCGCGCCCTCAATCTTTAACAGTTCCGTCAGAATCTCCGCATTCAGCTCATTGTCCTCTGCACATAGGAATCTCATTCCTTTCAGGATATTGCCATCCTGCTCTTCTGTTTCTGCCTGTGAAGCCGGAGAAGCAGATCTTCCTTCTGCGATTTTCAGATCCATAAAAACCTCAAAACAGCTGCCCTGTCCCGGTTCACTTTCTACATCAATGGTTCCGCCCATCAAGTCAACCAGATTTTTGGTGATTGCCATTCCAAGACCGGTTCCCTGTATCTTATTTGTCAGAGAATTTTCTGCACGGGTAAAGGCATCAAAAATCCTGTCCTTGAAATCTGCCGACATTCCCATACCATTATCGCAAACTAAAAAACGATACTTTGCATAAACAGATGAATTTGATTCACATTCCTCTGCCAGAAGCTGAATTTCTCCGCCTTCCTGTGTATATTTTATTGCATTAGACAGCAGATTGCTGAAAATCTGCATCAGATGAACCTGATCCCCATTCACCCACTCATGCCGGATGTTTTCTTTTGTAATTGTAAGAGTCTGCTTCTTTTCATATATCTGAGAACGAAATATAATATCAAGCTCCTGTATGAAATCCGGAATAGAAAAATCAGAATACTTGAAGACAGTTTTTCCTGCCTCAATCTTACTCATATCCAGAACCTCATTAATAATCCCCAACAGATGCTGTGAGGAAGTGTCAATTTTATCCGCATACTCTATTACCTTGCCTTTATCACCGGCATCATGTCTGATCAAGGACGTAATACCAATGATCGCATTCATAGGAGTACGTATATCGTGAGACATATTGGCAAGAAAACTGCTCTTTGATCTGTTCGCCTCCTGTGCCACCTGAAAAGCATCCTCTGCTGCCTGTTTTGCCTGCCGCAGCTTTGTATTCACTGTTTCCAGTTTGGCATTATTTTCCCGCTCCACGCGAATCGCTTCCTGCTGGTTTCTGTACATGACAAAGGAAATCCCCAGCATAACACAGACAGCTACGATAACCGTAAAGATAACAATAAATACCATAACAAAATTGACAAGTTTTAATGTATTCGTAGCAACATATTCTGCCGGAACCAGAAAGATAAGTGTCCATTCGGCATTTTCCATTCTTTTTAATCCGTAAAAATATTCTGTTCCATCCAGAACTGCATTAGAATAACTGCAGCCTTTTTCTTCCAGTTCCGCCTTTGTTTTCTCAAAGGAAGAATTGTGAAGATACTTCATATTCTGTAAAACAGAAAATACATTATGGCCCTTGATCAGTTCCACCTGATTGCTGTTGAACAGTTTAGATCCATTATCATCCAGTACATACACACTGTTGTTTCCGTTATAAGCTTCGCAGTTAAAATATGGATTCAACTGTTCCATGTCCTGGGCAATTCCAAAATAAAGAATTGAAGTTTTCTTTTCTCCGTTTTGAAGATATATGGGCTCCGGCAGACGATTCAGAAATACCATCTTTGACTGATTGTCTGTCATGGAATCAAAAACAAAACTGGTCTTTTCAGGACTTTCTTCAAAATAATCCAGATCCCGGAAAAGTCCCCTTTTTCCGGATTCTGTATAATATCCGCCTTCTGAATCCACGGCCATCAACGTGATCTTATGATCTGCATATGCTGATAATTCATATTTCTTTTTCATATGTCTGCAGAGTTCATCTGTAGTCTGCAGGTTTGCATCTCTCAGATAATTACATTCTTCCGTTACCCGATTCCAGTGGGAATCAATTACATCCTCCAGATTTTGAAACATCTGACGGGTAACCTCTTCCATCTGGTTTAATCGTTCTTCATAGATAATATCCTGGATATAAGTATGATACAGGAAAAAGAATGCAAGAAGCATCACTATACCAGTCATACAACAACCCAATATTAAGTTCCGGTAATTCTTTGCCTTCTGCATCCTTCTCCTCCGCTTATTTCCATTCAGCGTCTGCTTCACTTAAAGTTTCAAATTGCCCAAAAAACTCCTTTGCCGCATCCATACCCACAACACCACTGTCTGTCACTTCCGTTTCTGATGCCAGTTTTTCACTGATTCCGGAAATTGCAACCTGATAAGTCTTTCCATCCTCCAGTTCCATATCTTCAGGATTTACCAACATATATGGATAATTCTTGCCTGTACCAACTGCATCATAACCTTCTTCATACAATGCCTGAATCTGTTTTCCTGTCAGCCTGATTGTTTTAATCGTCTGTGACCAGCCAGTCGGAAGAATGATACATACATCATAGTCTGTAATATTCTTTGCATACAGTTTTCCGCTCACACCATCATTGTTCTGGTTCGTACCATTTCCACTGATCCATGTTCCAAGGGATATAAGAGCAACGTCACTTCCGGTTGCCTCGGCAAAGCATCTGCCCACCAGCTTTGCACAGCTTTCCTGTGAAATTTCCTCTGTAGCTGTTGTGATCACTTCCGGCTGATTATTTACCACGCTGTCCTGATCCTCATCCAGCTGATCTGCCACATCCTTTATTGATGCCTTATCCTGCATGAATTCCTGCATTTTGGTTCCGGTATTTACAATCGTATTTTCCCATCCGGAATAAATAAACGGTGTCGTATTCCCTGCATTGATAAAATCCGAAATATCTGCATAGAAGGTGTCATCTGCCTTTGCATCTTTGAAAGGAAGCAGTCCTGCTTTTAATGTACTGTCCGGATACAGGGCACTGGTTCCTTCTACCGTAGACAGCACCTTCATGACTTTTAATGCATCTTCAAGTTTCTCAGGATCATTCTCCAGCTTTTTATTCAATCCATAAAAACGGTTTACATTTAAAATAAATACATTCTTGCTTCCATCTTCAGACAGGTATGGCATCAGACCAAATTTGTCCGTTGTATCTTCTGATTCCATAATGCCATTCTGTGGTCCCAATAGAAACAGTGAATTTCCCTTTATAAAAGCTTCTCTTGTTTTACTATCATCTACCGGATCACTGTTGCTGCAGTCAAGCATACCGAGATTTTTCCATTTCTGGATATATTCCATGCTGTCCATCATGCCTTCCGTGTCACTGACATTTGCCTTTCCTGACAGGTAATCTTTCTGCCACTGCTTTCCAGACATAGTACCAAGGAATCCCGCATCCGCAATATTACATATATACTGGAAGGCTGAACCAGGATACTGAATCTGTGCCATACATAACGTAACTCCTGCTTCTTTTGCCTTGTCTGCAAGTTCTTCAAGCTCTGTAAAAGATGTTGGCAGCTTCCAGCCATGCTTCTCAAGCAGTGTTTTATTATAGGTGATTCCATAACAGTTGTACAAAGATGGAAGCATATAAAGTGCACCCTCATCGGATACATCTTTCAGACGTGATTCCACATAATTATCTGTAAAATCGTATCCTGAGAGATCAATCATCTTATCACTGACATCCACCACATCTGGCTTATAAAAAGTCTGTGTGCAGATGTCCGGAAGATCATCTGCCTCTAACATATTCTGCAGACAGGTTGTTGTATTTGCTCCGCTGTACGGGACTACTTCAAGCTCAATCTCTGGATATGTTTTATGCACTTCTTCTATAAAATTGTCCACTTCCAGATAAGGAGCCATAAAAGTAATTGCTTCGTGCTTCTTTGGTGTTTCATCTGTTTTCCCACACCCTATAAGTCCTGTTGCCGCTATACATGCCAAAATAAGACATGCACTTTGTACTTTTTTGATTTTCATATTTTTCTCTCTTCTCCGATAAAATCATTATGGTTCCGTTTATGAAATAACATCCCTGCTTGCAGGATTCTTCGCCTGCGAAGGGTCGCTTCAGCAACATAATTCCCTCCGTCGCAGTGCGATCCTGCCCGGAGGGCTTTTTTATGTTATAGGAACATTACGGAGTAATTTCCTATAACATAAAAAAACACCGTCTCACAGACAGCGCACATCATTTCATGCAACTGGCTACCATTTTACAGGCCCTGTAGCTTTGCGTCACAGACTTTCATCTGCTTTGCCGATCGTCGTTCTATTACAGATTGTAAATTTATGCAAAATATTGATTTCATTATACTCCTACATTCCACTGTACACAAGAAAAACCTCGCCGCTTTAACGCTAAAAAAAGAACAGCCGATTATATATTCGAACTGTTCTCCTATAACCTGAAAAACTTTTGTTTAGCGGTTCCCCCCGTTTATTATGATTAATTGACTTGAAATTGCATTATTCTCAACAGAATTCGAGAGAAAATTTTCTCTTATCGTAATATACTTCTAACCAAATCAATGTAATTCAGCTTTACCGTTTCATAGGAAATATTGTCAGAAATCAATTTCATAGTTGAATCAGCATAATCATCAGCATAAAAATCTTCTCTTATGAGTTTTTCTGCTACAGCCAGCAGATCAACATCCTCCCTGGCAGACGGGGTTATTTTAATATCCATGCCTGATCTGTGCTTTCTAACATCTGCAAAGAGCCTTTTGAAATCATCATCCATTGAAATATAATTTTTCAGCTTAAAGATATCATATAAGTGTCTGGAATTTCTCGTTGCTCTTCCTACCATATAATAATCACACACAGCAAAAATTTTATCTATAATTGTTCTGGATAGTGCCTGTGTCTTCATCTTAAATGGTTCTAACCCATAGTCTCTCAAAATCTCCGCTTCTTCTGTTGCGAGACAATCAAATATTATACTTGTAATTTCCTTTTCTTCTGTTGGATAAGAATACGACATCAATGCTGTCTCCAGCTTCACATATGGTCGCAGACCTCTTTTATCTTCTGAGCAAACTGAACCATATAAGAAATCATAGTGATTATAGTCCTTATCGCTTTCAATAAACTTCCAATTATCAATTGCTAAGTCTAAATCTTCGCTAATTGGTTGTAATAACTGATATTTGATTTTCTTTCTTCTGGCTTCTCCCAAATGTTCTTCAAATGTAATATCAATATCCTCTGAAAAACGGTCTATAGCATGATAAGCCTTGGAAAGGGATGTTCCACCCTTAAACACCACATTAGGATTTCTCTGTACAAGTTCTTTTAATATCATTGTCACATAATAATCTTTTTCCACGATACTTTCATCTATGCCCGTTCGCTCTGATACCGTTACAATAATATCCCTCAACAATTCCTTATCATCTTTATGCAAATACATCATCCAACCTCAATTCATAATAATATTTAAATATTGCAATCGGAAACTCTCTTATATAACTATCCACGTCTTTTTTTGTGATGCCATGTATCCGCACAAATTGAGATACTTTATCATGAGCCACATCATAGCTTTCATCCAGATACACATCCAGATTCTTTAATAAGTCAAGTAACTGCAGCACATAAACATTTTCTTCATTTACCGGAACCACTGGCTTTCTTACAATGAATGTTCTCTTTCCAATTGGAACTTCTCTTACTTTTGCAGCCATATTGTTGCTTACAATCTCAACTTTATTGGGAACCTGCGTTGAAATTCCCAACTGATTGGCAAATGTATTTCCCGAATAGAAGCCATCTACTTTCCCACCTCTGGAAACATATTTGTATCTGGCAACCGTATCTGCATTTACACCTACACTTGTTTTTAATCGTGATTTCTTAGGCAAATAATAAATGCCGTTCTCATATTTCTGCAGTTTTCCTTCATTGCATAACTTTTTTAACTGCTGGTTTACTGCAGATTTTGTAATTCCCTTAATCACTATATCAGAAAAGAATATAGGCTCTGCTTCCTTATAATTGTTTTTCAAAAATTCATATAGCATAAACCTCTCTCCTTCTATCTAAATATTTGTAACAAGTTAAGTTATTTTTGTTAATTATATTCTATTCTTATTCTTAAGCTCTGTCAATGTTATTTTGATAGCTATTGTTAGTGTATCCAGAGCAAAATAAAACATAAAAGAATCTTTCATTCTTTTCTCTGGACAAATAAAAATACGGCATCACACAGACCAGCTCATGTGATACCGTAATATTCTTTCTTATATCTTCAGCACTCGCAATCACAACCTGCAACGATAATGATATGACACACAGAATGATTGCTGTAATTTTTCTTAAAACAACAGCTCCATCTGATCCCCCACTTCAATTCTCGCAGTGACAAGCTCATCCGGTTCTTTCCCTCTTTTGTGTTCGGCTTTCAGATACTGCGTACCGCCTCTCAGACTTGCAGCGATCAGATTCAGCACATATATATTGTCAAAACGATTATAGATGGACTCTCCGCCCAGACCGGTAAGGCAGATAAACTGTGTGTTGCTCTTTTTTGCCATATCCATCAAAGGGATCAGCAGATGGGAGGCATTGGTCTGTGCGAACAGGTTGTCCATGATCAGAACCTTTCCCTCATTTTTATCTGCAAAAATGTCCGTATCATCCCGTCTCATATAATACATCGGTACGTTTTAAATATACACGGAACCATTTCCAGTCATGCCCGTCGTACAGTTTCAGATATGCTTCATCTTTTCCTTCTGCTCCTTCGCGGTACATCACATCCCGGTAAAAGACCGGCATGGCATGGTTCCTGCAGGTAAGTTTCGGCCTTCCGGACAGCACTCCGGTCTCTTTCCACTGCCCCAGCCAGGTCTCATACGAAGATACACTTCCAAGCGCATGCTGGATCGCGGACCTGCGGAGGTAAGACGGCATCTTCCTCAATTCTTCCCAGACCTGTGCGTAGATCTATGTCAGGTAACCGACTGCCTGACGATAGATCTCCATTGTCTGACGGATCGGGATATTCTGTTTTCGTATCTCCACACCATAGCTGGATACTGTCCGCATCTTCTTCCACCTTTCCCGCAAAAACAAACGTTTCTGGAATGATTCCTGTACTCAGGGCTTTCTCTTTTCTTTTTCCTTCTGGCCTTCGATATAGGCAGATACCTGCTCACGGCTCCGGTCACTGACTGTAACGGCACAATAAGACGGGTTCCACAAATGTCCTCCCCACAGTTCTTTTTTCAGCTCCGGATGTAAAAGGAACATCTGACGTGCAAGATTCCCTTTCATGATCTTGATCATATCTGAAATATAAAACTGCGGCCGACAATCCACAAGCATGTGGATATGATCCGGCATGACTTCCATTGCCAGGATCTGAAACCGATACTCTTCTGCCAGATCCTGCAACATCTTTTTGCATTCCAGGTCGATCCCGTCTTTTAATACTTTCTTCCTGTATTTCGTACACCAGACCAGATGATACTGCAGAGAATATACATATCCTCTACCATATGAAAGCTGATTTTTATTTATATTAAATATATCTTTTTCCATGTCTATATTATACCATATGCATTTCTTTAAGCAAACATTTGTTCTGGATATTTTTTATAAAAATTGCGCGTCTAACTCATCACTACTACAATATATTTATGGGTAATCCCCTTACTTCCAGTAAGGATTTATCCATCTCATTACTTAAACTGTTAGAATGTAGGATGCAATGGTATATCGACTTCATCACTTGGACCTCGCGTCCGTACTTTAGACTGATAACCGGCTCCTCATTCACAGTGTTCGTTTTATGCAGGTTGAATCACATTAGGTGCATTCGTGTCACACACAGTAGTTTGAACAGGTAATGAGTAAAACTGGTATTTATCCATTGTAATATTTTTTAAGGAGTGATAAATTTATGAACGCAGTAGGTATCGATGTTTCAAAAGGTAAAAGTATGGTTACAATTCTGAGACCATTTGGGGAGATTGTATCCTCTCCTTTTGAGATCAAGCACACATCCAGTGATATCCATTCACTTATTAAACTTATTCATTCTATCGAAGGTGAATCCCGGGTTGTAATGGAACATACCGGCCGCTACTACGAAGCACTTGCTCACCAGCTTTCAGCAGCAGATCTCTTTGTCAGTGCTGTTAATCCCAAGTTGGTCAAAGATTTTAATAACGATTCTCTTCGCAAAATCAAGTCCGACAAAGCTGATTCTGTCAAGATTGCCCGCTACGCTCTTGACAAATGGCAAAGTCTTGAACCGTATAGTATTACAGATGAATTACGCGCTCAGCTAAAGGTCATGAATCGTCAGTTCCATTTCTATGTGAAACAAAAAACGGCTATGAAAAATAATCTTATTGGCCTCATTGACCAGACCTATCCAAATGCAAATACTTATTTCAATAGTCCCACCCGCAGTGATGGTTCCCAGAAATGGGTTGATTTTGTCTCTACATACTGGCATGTAGATTGCATTCGTAAAATGTCTCTAAACGCTTTTGTTGAACATTATCAGAACTGGTGCAAGCGCAAAAAATATGCCTTCAATAAATCAAAAGCGGAAGAAATTTACACCAAAACAAAGGAACTTGTTCCAGTATTTCCTAAGAATGAAATAACCAAACATATCATCAGACAAGCTATCGATCAGCTCAACAGTACTTCCGTTACTGTCGAAACAATACGCACTCTCATGAACGAGACTGCCTCAAAGCTTCCTGAATACTCAATTGTCATGCAGTTTAAAGGGATTGGTCCATCTCTCGGTCCACAGCTTATGGCTGAGATCGGTGATGTAACCAGATTCACGCATAAAGGAGCCCTTACTGCATTCGCCGGAGTTGATCCTGGGGTAAACGAATCTGGTTCCTATGCACAAAAAAGCGTCCCAACATCCAAACGTGGATCTTCACATTTAAGAAAGACTCTTTTTCAAGTAATGGATGTTCTTATCAAAACCATGCCTCAGGATGATCCTGTATATCAATTCATGGACAGAAAACGCACCCAGGGTAAGCCTTACTATGTTTATATGACTGCAGGTGCTAATAAATTTCTCAGAATATACTATGGACGAGTGAAAGAATATCTTTCTGTTCTTCCTGATCCAAGCTAATTCAAAACTTTTACTTTCAGACCAGCACTGGTTGTGGTGGCCTTATTTTAATGCCTAATTTTTAACCTGTAAAGTTTTTTAACTTTCTTCAATTTTAGTATTGACTTTTTATTTGCAGGCTGAAGTAACGAGAATGCGACGCGCAGATATTCAAGAAATCACTCTCAAATTTTCCATATATTATTTTATTTCTCTCCATTTCAAATATATCAAAATGACTATATACTTATTTTACTCGATAATCACTTTTAATAAAAAGGAGGACAAAAAGTATGACAACAAAAACAAAAAAACTGGCAGCATTACTCATGAGCGGAATCATGACACTTTCCATTGCTCCAGTTGTACATGCCGACGATAAGGTAGAGCTTACCGGTATGGTACAGCAATCCAGATGGTACTCAGGATTACAGAGCATGGTTGAGAAGCTGGAAGAAGAGGAAAATATTTCTATCGAATTTGAAGTTGTTCCAGATGACCAGTATGATAACCTGATGAAAATGAGATTAAATTCTCATGAAGCTCCAGATCTGATTGCTTATCAGTTTGCAGATTTATTTGCCGCTGTAGATCCTGAAGAATTTTTTGTTTCATTAGATGATGAAAGCTGGGCTTCCAAAGTAAAAGCTCCCGAACTGACAGAATATAATGGAAAACATTACGGTTATTGTTTCGAAGCATCCAACGGTTTTCAGGGACTTATTTACAACAAAGATGTTTTTGAAGCAAATGGAATAACAGAACTTCCAAAAACCTTAGATGAATTTTATGCTGTCTGCGACAAATTAAAAGAAGCAGGAATTGTTCCTATTGCGATGCCATCAGATACCTGGGTTCCACAGATTTGGATGACCTCTGGTATGTCACGAGCACTTGGAAGTAAAGATGCTTGTGAAGATTTTGCAAATAAAATTTTAACAAATCAGGCAAAATTTAATGATTATCCAGAAATGGCTTCTGTAATTGACGAATACTTAGAATTGTTTAAAAGAGGATACGTGAATGATGATTATATGACAGTAAGCTATGATGAAATTCTGGGACGTCTGGCAAGCGGAGAAACTGCAATGATCTATGGTGCGACAGAAATTTTAACTTCCATTGAAGAATCTTACCCTGATGCCAATCTGACTATTTTTAATCCTCCAGTAGGCTATGATGATAAAGATGTTCTGGCATATCTTCCTACAGCAATGGGACTTGCTGTAAATAAAGATACTGAAAACCTTGATACTATTAAAAAAGTATTTGATCTGTGGAGTACTCCGGAATATGGAGATTTATATTTCCAGTCTCGTCCAGGCTTCCCAAATATTGAAGGAATTGACGGAAACGAAGGTGCAATGAATCCAGATATCCCTAAAATCTACAACGAATATATGGACGAAGGAAGAGTAGTCGCACAGATGAATCAGTACCTTGACACTCTCCAGCCACTGTTTGGAAATACAATTTGGGTTTACTATCTGGAAGCTCCATCTAAAGGAAATATGGATGGAAAAGCTGTTCTGGACCGTTTCCAGGAAGATGTAGATAAATTTATGACCGAAAAAAGAGCAGAAGGTTGGAAATAACACAATCTCTGAAGTCTGATTAACAATATTTATTCAAAAGAAAGGGACTGAGGCAGAGAGCTTTAGTTCCTTTCTGTTAAGGAGATCTAATATGCCCAAAAAAAAGAAATCAATTTATCCTTTATGGGTGCTTATTCCAGCGCTTTTAATATACACTGTTTTTTCCGTTGTTCCCATTGTGATCAGCCTGGTATGTTCTTTTACAGACTGGAATATGGGCCGATTATATACACCCGCATTTAATGGAGTTGCCAATTACATCGAACTTTTAAAAGATCCTGTTTTTTTGCGTTCTATTGGCAATACCTTTTTGTTTGCATTGGCAACTACCATCTTAAAAACAGTAGTTGGCTTTCTTCTTGCGCTTGTTATGGTAAAAAAAATACCCGGAAGAGGAATTATGCGAACCATCTATTATGCTCCCTGTGTAATTAGTATCACGGTTGTCGGAGTGTTATTTAAATCTATTTTAGCAAATAAAGGATTACTCAATAATATCCTTCAAATGATAGGATTAAGCAACTTAACTCATGATTGGCTTGGAAGTTATGGCACTGCTATTGGAAGTGTAATTTTGGTAGAGACATGGATGTGGGCAGGATTCAATATGTTCATTTTCATTTCCGGTCTGCAGGCATTTAGATGTGAATAACATCTGAATTGTCAAATATGACAATTGAATATGTGGGCGTAGCTCAGCTGGATAGAGCGTCTGGCTACGGACCAGAAGGCCGGGAGTTCGAATCTTCTCGCCCACGCTGAAGAGATCTGATTTATCAGGTCTCTTTTTGTATGCAAAAAAAGAACACAATGATACAAATTTTACAATTATTTCATTTGTTAATTATAAAATTCAAAACAATACACTATTTCCTTTACATTTGTGTCGTTATATGGTAAAATTCTTCAAGTATGTAACAGAAGTGTAACAATTGAAAGGGTTATCAATGAAATCACGATTAAAGAAAATAACAATTTTCTCATTAGTCTTTTTATTTATATTTGGTACAGCAATCACAACAACACCAAAACAGCAGGTTAAGGCTGATGATGGATATAATGGAAAAATCTTCAGACACTGGTGCAAATTAAGAGCCAGCAAATCAAAAAGATCAAAAGTTTTAAAGAGATTAGAGATTGGAACACCTGTCACAGTCTATTCGACAAGTGGAAAGTGGAGAAAGGTTTCTGTAAACGGTAAGACAGGATATGTCTTAAAGAAATATGTTTATATTAATACAGATGCTCCTGCATTAGAAGGAACAACATATGACAAAGGACAGACAGTAGCACAATTTGCACAGCGTTTTGTTGGAAACTCCTACGTATGGGGTGGAACAGACTTAAACAGAGGAGCTGACTGTTCAGGGTTTATTGGATCAGTTTACAGATCATTTGGATATAATCTTCCAAGAACTTCTTCTGAATTAAGAAGAGCAGGAAGAAAGGTTTCTTATAATGAGAAACAGCCAGGAGATATCATCTGTTATAATGGACATGTAGCGATGTATATTGGAAATGGAAAGATCGTACATGCAAGTAACAGAAGAACAGGAATCAAAATTTCGCCAAGAGCAAACTACCGTAGAATTGTTTGTGTAAGACGAGTAGTGGAATAATTACATAAAGAATTGGGAGAACCTTTACATGATCAGATTAGATTATGTAGGGGTTCTTTTTTTGTAATGAACTATATTTAAACAAATTCTCAGTGTTCTTTGAACTTTTTTGCACTTTTATCCGAACAATTAGTGCAAAAACGGAAGTTTTGAACTATGTACAAGTAGAAAAACAATTGATACAATAAGACCATAAAGTAGCGAGAGCAAAAAACAAATAAAAAGATACAGCAGATGAAAAGCTACTTTTTAGTGTTTTATTCATTGAGGAGGCCTATCATGAATAATTTACAGGAAAAAGTAATCCGTGCAATGGTTGATATGTATGGATTCTATTCCATCGAAGAGTTATCGGAGATGACTGAAATTTCCATAAGCAGTATCAAACGATCCTTAAAAGATATTACAAAATTTATTGAAGACTATGATGGAAAACTACTAAGAGTACCCAAAAAAGGAATCTGCATGGTGGTGACAGATCAGCAGAGAGAAAATATTTTGGAAGCACTTGATTCCTATGCAAATGGAAACCCAGAATCTTTCTACTACAGAAAGAATTACATTTTAGATATCTTATTTAATTATCCGGCAAATTACACAGTTCAATTATTTTCCGAGGAATTATGTGTTAGCCGAAAGATGATAGAAAAAGATCTGAAAATGATAGAAGAATATCTGGCAACCTTTCATCTGGAATTATCAAAAGTTCAAAATCAGGGAATCAGTATTGTAGGTAGAGAGTTTGATATCAGGCAGGCAATTGTTGACACACAGAATAAGAAATACTGGAAACACACGTACATTGAAGAACTTCCACAGGAACTAGATTACAGGATCAGTAAAAGAGCATTTACATATTTTTCAGATTACTATTCCAAAGAAGATATCATGATGGTTCAGGAATATCTTGCGGATAGTGAAGCAGAATTAGGAGTTGTGCTTGTAGACATTTCTTTCTGCAGATTGACGGAATACCTTCTATTAACTAAGAGAAGAATGGAAGAAGGAAACAAGATTAGAAATAAAGCAGACAGAACAATGACAAAGCTCGATGATATATATGTAGAAACAGCAAAGAAGATTCTTGACCGCATGTTCCCACATGAAGATGAGATGGAACTTGAATACCAGTTCTTGGCAGCAAAGTTTGCTGTAGCAAAAACTTGTGAAGTAGAAGCCGAGATTCAGGATGATTACCTGATGAATATTGCAGAAGATTACATCTACACAGTTTTTATGGCGATGGAAAAAGAAAGTACCTATCACTATCGGGAACTGGAAAAACAAATTGCTACTTTTTTAAAGAAGATAAGTATCAGACATGATTACATGTTAGTTGAATGGGACGATCTTCACAAGGACGTACAGCAACAGATTCAGAGCAGTTATGCGGTTTGTTTAACTTACTCTTTCCATTTGGAAGAAAAACTTGGATTTGTATTGACACAGGATGAGATTGCCTGGCTCGCATTACTGATCCATCAGGCATCCATGGAAACAGGAAGTGAAAAACAAGGAATCTTTGTTATGGCAACAGATCCTTATTCAGCAAAATATGAAGCAATGAAGATTGAGAATGAAATCAGTAATTTAGAAATCATAAAAATCGTACATATTCACGATTTTAAACCAGAATTAACAAAAGGGAAACTGGTAATATCAACCGTTCCACTCAAAGAAAAAAGAAATAATGTCATAGAAATCACAAAACATGTCACGCAGCTGGACATCAATAAGATCATCAGTCAGATGGATGAGTACGCACAGGAAATGAAGAATGAACAAGTTATAGAAACTGTGAAGAAAGCATTTCAGAAAGAATTGATTGTGATTGATGCACTGGCAACAACTAAAAAGGAAACTATCGCACAGGTTAGTAAGTTATTACTGGAACAAGGATGTCTTAGTGAAGATGTCACAGAAAAAGTATTTGAATTAGAAGAAAGAAGACCGACAACAATTGGAAGTCAGATCGCAATGGCACATGTTTATAAAGATTCCGTAAAGAAAAGCGGCATCGCAGTCATGCGAATGAAATATCCAGTGAAATGGTCGAGATCATCAAAGGTTAAATTAGTATTTTTCTTAGCAATTAATATGGAAGAATCAAACGAGATCTTAAAATTATTCAAATATTTATATGCACTGATCGATAACAAAGAAGACATTCAAAAAATCCTAGAAGCAAATAGTTCCGAAGAAATTTATGAACTACTAATGGAAGAATTCCATTAGACGTAATAATCAACAAAACTTATGTTACAGGAGGAAGAACAAATGCTAGTAAACATGAAAAAAATCTTGGAGATTGCAGAAGCAGAAGGATACGCTATCCCATGTATCAACACACCAAATGAAGAAACAGTTCGTGCAGTCATTGGTGCAGCAGAAGAATTAAATACTCCGATCATCATTGACCATGCTCAGGTACATGACTCTTTGATTCCAATCGAGAGAATCGGGCCGATCATGTTAAAATATGCAAAAGAAGCAAGAGTACCTGTTTGTGTTCATTTAGATCATGGTAGTGACTATGAATTTGTAATGAGAGCAGTGAAAGTTGGATTTCCATCTATCATGTACGATTGCAGTGCACTTCCTTTTGAAGAGAATGTTGAAAAAGTTGCACAGTTCGTTAAATTCGCACATGCTGCAGGAATCACAGTAGAAGCAGAACTTGGAATCATGGCATCTACAGATGAAGATACACATGATGATGATCCAGAAAAGAGAGTTTTGACAAATGAAGATATCAGAGAATTCTTCACAGAACCAGCAGAAGCAAAAGAATTTGCAGAAAGAACAAAATGTGATGCCTTAGCAGTATGCTTCGGAACAATGCACGGAATCTATGCTGAACCACCAGTACTTGATATTGACAGAGTCAAAGAACTTCGAGAAGCAATCCCTGATGATACAAGAATCGTAATGCATGGTGCATCAGGAGTAGAATTTGACCAGGTACAGAATGCGATCACAGCAGGATGCTCAAAAGTTAACTACTATTCTTATATGGCAAAAGCTACAACAAAATTTGTTGCAGACAAAGTAGCTGAGACAGATGGTAAGATTGCATATCATGAATTACAGGAAGCAGCATATGAATTCATGAAAGGATATGCAAAAGACGTAATCAAAGCGTTCAAAAACGGAAAATAAGATAAATCATAAAAAGGAGAATATTTCATGAGTGGTGTAAATTTAGCGGAAGTACTACTCGATGAAATGGTAATTCTTGATTGTGAGCCTTTTAAGGACAAAGAAAATATGTTTGATGTGATGACTGCAAAATTCGAAGAAGCAGGATTCGTGTCAGACGCAAAGGCCTACAAAGATGCTCTGGAATACAGAGAATCCCTAGGGCCAACATATATGGGAAACTTCGTTGCAATACCTCATGGAAAATGCAAAGAAGTTCTGAAACCAGGAATTGGATTTTGTAGATGTAAGAAGCCATTCATTTATGAGTCCTCAGGGGAATCTGGTGAAGTTAAATACATCTTTGTATTGGCAATATCTGAAAATCAAGAGAATGATTACCATTTAAGGGTATTAGCAACATTAGCAGGAATGTTAGCACACGAAGAGTTTTTAGAACTGTTAGAGAAGGCAGAAAGCTATGATGATCTGATTCATGGCATAAAACAATTACAACTATAAAAGCTACAGGAGGTGGAAACTATGAAAGTAGTAGCAGTAACATCATGCGCAACTGGAATCGCTCATACTTATATGGCAGCGGAAGCTATTATGAAAGTATGTAAAGAGAGAGGTTACAAGTGTAAGGTCGAGAAGCAGGGGGCTCTCGGACTGGAAGACAAGTTAAGAGATCGTGATATTAAAGAAGCGGATCTGATCGTTTTTGCAAATGACGTAGGGCTTACAAAAGCAGAAAGATTCGAACCATACAAAGACAAGATCTTCCAGACAAAACCACACGAAGTGATCAAAGACCCGAATATTATTTTTAGCGGAAAATAAGAAAAGAGAAACCTTAAAAATATTTTATGAAAGGACGGGAAACAAATGAGAGATGTAATTGATGATATCAAAGAAGCGTTTTTGACAGGTGTTTCATACATGCTGCCATTCGTAGTTGCAGGAGGAATCTTAGTAGCATTAGGATTCTTATTAGGAGGATATGATATCCCTAGCGTAGAACCTTATGGTTCCACATTCGCATCCACAATCTTCTGGATTGGTAAAATTGGTTTAGGAACATTCATGGTACCAGTATTAGGTGCATATGTAGCGTATTCAATCGCTGATAAACCAGGTATCTGTGTAGGTATGTTCGGTGGCTGGATGGCTACGGACCCTTGGGGGCTTGGATACCAGTCAGGATTTATCGGAGCACTGATCGCAGGTATCATTGCTGGATACTTAGTAAACGCATTAAAGAAAATTCCATTACCAAATGCAATCAGATCATTACTGCCTACATTGATCATTCCAGTTGTCGGATGTGCAGCTATCTGTTTATTAATGCACTATGTTATTGGAGGACCTTTAGGAGCATTAACACAGGCATTAACAAAATTATTAAATGACTTAGGAACAGGAAACTTAATCCTTCTCGGAATCGTACAAGGATGTATGCTTGCCTTTGATATGGGTGGTCCATGTAACAAAGTTGCTTATGCTTTTGCATTAGCTTGTATGGAAACAGGAAACTATGCACCAATGGCTGCAAACTTCGTAGCTTGCTGTGCACCTCCATTGGCAATGGCATTAGCAATGCTGATCGCACCTAAGAAATTTACAGATGAAGACAGATCCGGAATCCCAGGATGTTTCGCTGGAGCATTATGTATGATCACAGAATTTGCGATCCCATATGCTGCCAAAAATATTAAATATATTCCATGTTACATGGTTGGATCAGCAGCTGGAGCAGTAATCTCTTACTTATGGGGAATTACAATCCGTGCACCTCATGGTGGTGTATTCGTAGTATTCGCTATGAATAAAGTACTTCCATTCTTCATCACATTATTAATTGCCGGAGCAATTTCAGCAGCTTTAATTGTATTAGTTACAAAACCTCAGGAAGAAGCATAAAAAACAGTTAATAGAAAGAACAGACAGGAGAGTTAAAATGGCAAAATTAGTTGATATTCAGGGACGTTTTCCTTGTGAACCTGATAACAAGAAACCTACATTGATCAAAAAATGGGAGTATTCAACAGCATTATATCCACCAAACAATGCATTTACTTCTGACAATACTTTTACATTAGTAACAACTGATACATTTATGTTAGGAATTTACGAGTTAGGGCCTGGAGGAGTATTCGCACCATTAGATATCCATCCTGGTGATGAATCTTACTACATCCTAAACGGACCTGTAGTACAGAGAAGTGGAAACGGACAGTTTGCTTATCTGGAAACTGGAGAAGGATTATTCATGCCAGAAGGTGCTTGGCACTGCTGTCATAACTTCTCAGACCAGAAAACAAGAATCCTTTATTTCATCACACCAAAAGCATGGGATGAGCATATTCCACCAGCAGTCATTCCAACAGAAGAAGAAACAAAATTCTACAAAGGACCAAACAATGATAATCTGCCAGATATGAGAGGAGCGATCAAAGATATCTCTCGTCAGGGATGTACAGATGACATCGGATGCTGGCCAGTAGATCCAGCAGAAGCTAGAAAAACAGGAGCTGTATACGCAGTACGTGATTTCGAAAAGTTAAATAATGTTCATGGAACAACTCATCCAATGTTACTTCGTTTCATTACAAGTAATGATTACGGACACTTTGGAGAAATGGTACTTCCAGCAGGAGGATACGGACCAAGATGTTCAGATCCAGATGTTCACAAAGGTGACGGAGCATTATATTGCGTAGATGGACCAGTGACTGTAAACCTAGTTGACGCTGAAGAAAGTTTTGTACTGGAACCAGAAGATACATTTTTCTTACCAGCAGGAACAAAATATCAGTTAGTAAATTTTGAGAATAAACCAGTAAAAGTAGTCTTTGCCATTACTGAGCTGTAATTGTATAATATGGGATGATAAAGGCAGCTTTATCATCCCATATTAACTAAAGCCAGAAAGGAAAACAAAGATGAAAACATACAAAGGAATTATTTTTGATTTAGATGGAACTTTATTAGATACGATCGAAGATTTAAGAGACAGCGTCAATGATGTTATGAAGATCTATGGATGGAAAGAACATGATACGAAAGCATGCAAACAGATGGTAGGGAATGGCTTTCGTAAATTGATCAAAAGGGCGTTGCCAGAGGATAAACAAAAAAATGAATTGTTTATTGATGAGGCAGTGAATCAATTTTCAAAAGCGTATCAGAAGAGATATTTAAACAAAACAATTCCTTATGAAGGAATTCTTAAATTGCTTGAGAGCTTAGAAGAAAAAGGAATTAAAATTGCAGTTAATTCCAATAAACGAGGAGATTATACCAGTGCGCTGGTAAATAAATATTTTTCACAGTTCCCATGGACCGCAGTGTATGGAGAACGTGAAAGTGAAGGGATTCCTAAGAAACCAGATCCAAGCGCAGCATTAGAAATCGCAGATTTGATGAAACTTTCAAAAGAAGAAATTTTATATATTGGAGATTCAAAAACAGATATGCAGACAGGGCAGAATGCAGGTATGGATACCATCGGTGTTTCATGGGGATTTCGAGGAAGAAAAGAACTGGAAGAAAATCATGCATCCTATGTGGTTGATCATCCGGAAGATATCTTGAAATTTATCTGATCGAAGAAAGACAGACAAGTGGGTGCAGAAGAAAGGATAAGAATATGGAGAAAAAATACCTTTTTTTCGACATTGATGGAACTTTGACAGACAGATCAACAGGCGAGATCGTCCCAAGTGCAAGAGAAGCATTGACAAGATTAGAAGAAAATGGACATTTCGTTGCGATCGCAACTGGACGCGCTCACTACAAAGCAAAAAAATTCACAGATGCCAATGGATTTAAGAACATGGTATGTTGTGGAGGAAATGGCTGTGTCATAGATAATGAGTTAGTAGAAAATATTCCATTAGATAAAGACGGATGCATTAAGATCATTCATCAGGCAGAAGAACTTGGTTATGGATGGTGTGTGGCATTAGATGATACGAAAGATGTGTACATGACGGATGATAAATTCTTACGCCAGGTCGGAAAAAGAAAAGAACCAACACGTTATATCATTGATGACATGTTGGAAGTAGAAAAAGCAGATGCCATTTATAAAGTATACGTAGCAATTCCAAAAGAAGATGAAGAGAAGCTGACAACAAAGGAACTTGTTGGACATTTAAGATTTGAACCAGAATATTTAATGTTCCAGCCAGATAACAAACGTGGCGGAATCATAAAAATGATGGAACATTTAAATGCAGATATCAAAGATGTTGTAGTCTTTGGGGACGACTACAATGACATGGATATGTTTTGCCCGGAATGGTTCTCCATTGCGATGGGAAATGCATGCCAGGATTTAAAAGATATCGCAAATTATGTAACAGACAGCAATGTAGATGATGGAATTAAAAATGCATGTGAGCATTTTGGATGGATTTGATATAACTTATTACGGTAATTTCCGTTAGATATTGGAGGGAAAAGATCATGAAAATATCATTGGGATGTGACGAAGCAGCTTATCAGTTAAAAGAAACAATCAAACAACACCTTCAGGAAGCAGGACATGAAGTCATTGATAATGGAGTAGGAGAAGGGGAAGTTGAATTATACCCGGATGTTGCAGTAAGAACCTGTAAGAAAGTAACAGACGGTACTTGTGATCGAGGAATTCTTGTATGTGGAACAGGAATCGGAATGGCAATGACAGCCAATAAAGTGCCGGGAATCCGAGCAGCAGTTTGCCATGATCCATTTTCAACAGAACGTTCGGTTTTGAGTAATGATGCAAATGTCATGTGTATGGGAGCAAGAGTCATTGCACCACAGTTGGCACTTTATTTATTAGATATCTGGATGGGACTTACATTCAAAAATGGACCATCCACACCAAAAGTAGAAAGAATCATGGAATATCAGAAAGAATTTTGTGGAAAATAGGAGGGTGTTGTTATGAAATTTAAATTTGGAGTAGACAGCTTTATCTGGGCAGAAGATTTTAAAGAAAAAGATCTCTGGATCATTGAAAAAGCAAAAGAAATAGGATTTGAAGTCGTAGACTTCGCAATCGCAAATCCATATACATTTCCAACGGAGCAGGTAAAAGCTGAATTAGCAAGAGTTGGAATGGATTGTGTTTGCACAACAACATTAACTTTGGAAACAAACCCAATTTCACCGGATGAAGAGATTCGTAAGGCAGCAGTTGCAGCGATGAAGAAATGCGTTGACATCTGTAATACATTGGGAGCACCAATCCTTGGCGGAGTAAACTATGCTGGATGGGGATACCTTACAAAGAAGCCAAGAACTGACCAGGAATGGGACTGGGGTGTTGCATGTATGAGAGAAGTTGCTGAATATGCAAAAGAGACAGGAGATGTGACCATCTGTGTCGAATGTGTCAACCGTTTCGAAACACACTTCTTAAATATTGCAGAAGATGCAGTGAAGTTCTGTAAAGATGTTGGAACAGGAAATGTCAAAGTACATCTTGACTGCTTCCATATGATCCGTGAAGAAAAGAGCTTCTCAGGAGCAGTTAAAACTTGTGGAAAAGAATATCTTGGATATGTACATGTCAATGAAAATGACCGAGGAATTCCAGGAACAGGACTTGTACCATTTAAAGAATTCTTTCAGGCATTGGATGAGATCGGATACGATGGACCACTTGTTATTGAATCCTTTGACCCAAGTTTTGAAGAATTAGCAGGAAACTGTGCAATCTGGAGAAACTTTGCTGATACAGGAGAAGAATTAGCAATTGAAGGACTCAAAAATTTAAAAGCAATCGCAGATGCAATGTAATTTAGGAGGAAATCAAAAATGAATCGAATTGTAAATAATCCGGATTTTGTTGTGGAAGATATGTTAAAAGGTTTTGTAAAGACACACAAAGATATCGTGTCTACAACAGAAGATGCAAGGGTATTAAAATATAAAAATGCACCAGTTGAAGGAAAAGTTGGTATCGTAACTGGAGGAGGTTCCGGGCATAAACCAGCATTTATTGGATATATCGGAGAAAATCTTTGTGATGCCGTTGCAGTCGGAGAAATCTTTTCTTCACCAACAGCTAAAGCATTCTTAGATGCGATCAAAGAAGCAGACTCTGGAAAAGGTGTTGCATGTCTTTATGGAAACTATGCTGGAGACAACATGAATGTAAAGATGGCAATGCGTAAAGCAAAGAAACTTGGAATTGAAGTAAAAACAGTTGTAGCAAATGATGACTGTGCTTCAGCACCAAAAACAGAATTAGAAAAAAGACGTGGGGTTGCCGGTGAAGTTCTGATGTGGAAAGTTGGTGGAGCAAAAGCTTCCATGGGCGGAAGTCTTGATGAAGTTATTGCTGTAGCACAGAAAGCAATTGACAATACACGTTCCGTAGGAATCGGTACAGCACCATGTACGATCCCTGCAGTTGGACATCCAAATTTCCAGATTGAAGATGGAACGATGGAAGTAGGAATCGGGCATCATGGAGAACCTGGAATCAATGTGCAGCCATTAAAGACAGCTGATGATATAGCAGAAGAAATGTTAGATATTATCATTCCAGACCTTCCGTTTGAAAGTGGAGATGAAGTCGTTGTATTATTATCCGGATTAGGTGCTACACCAGTCATGGAACAGTACATTGTATATAATAGAGTCGAAGAGATCTTAACAGAAAAAGGAATCAAAGTACATCGTTCTTATGTAGGAAACTACTTTACATCTTTAGAGATGATGGGTGTTACATTAACAGTGATGAAGCTGGATGATGAATTAAAAGAATGCATCGATATGCCAGCAAACTCTGTAGGATTAAAACAGTTCTAATAAGAGTTGAATCCAGAGTGAAACATAGCACCATAATGAGTGCCATATTTGAGCTGAAAATCATTTTAGGAAAAAAAGATTGTATGTTAAAATAAACATAGATAAAAAAGTACAACATTAATTCAAAGAGGTGGAAATTATGTCAAGTTTTAAAAACGCAGATGCAGGAGTTATCGTAGACCAGCTGATCAAGACAATTCAGAAAGAAAGAGATTACTTAAGTGAGATCGATGGTAAGATCGGAGATGGAGATCATGGGATCAACATGAACAAAGGTTTTACGATGTGCGAGAAGAAATTAGAAGGAACTACATATAATCTGTCAGAAGGACTGACAACATTAGGTGAGACACTGTTAGAAGATATCGGTGGATCAATGGGACCTCTGTATGGAATGTTATTTGATGAGATGGCTCAGGCATGTGAAGATGAAGAAGAGATCACAGCAGATGTATTTGCAGAAATGATCACAGCCTCTGTAGAAGGAATTCAGGATATCAGCCCTGCACAGGTAGGCGATAAATCACTGCTAGATACATTGATTCCAGCAAAAGAAGCATTTGTAGAAGCAAAAGAAGCAGGAAAAGATTTTGCAGAATGTTTGGATGCTATGAATGCAGCAGCAGAAAAAGGATGGCAGTCTACAAAAGATCTTGTAGCCAAGATCGGACGAGCAAGCCGTCTTGGAGAACGCTCTCGAGGAGTTCTTGATGCAGGAGCAACCAGCTGTTATTTCATCATCACAACCATTGGAAGCACAGCAAAGAGCCTGTTATAAGAATGATTCATATTGCGAAAGCAATGAACCTCTATATATTCATACAATTTGTTTAGGAAGAACCTCAAAGTTTCGGAAAGAAGCTTTGGGGTTCTTTCATTTCATAGGAAATTTAAAAAAAGTTATTGACAAACGGGCAAAAAATATATAAACTAACTGTATCATATGAAATGGTACAGTTAGTACAGCTAATACAGTATGGCATACAGTACGACAAAAACAATAAGGAGGTACAGGTGTGTTTCGAATCAACCCTGCCAGTGGCAAGGCAATTTATGAACAGATCATGGAACAAGTAAAAGAAGCAGCGTGGAAAGGATATCTAAAACCTGGAGATGCTTTGCCGTCCGTTCGTAAATTAGCATTAAGTCTCAGTGTAACACCCAACACCGTAGCGAAAGCATATCAGTTGTTGGAGAAAGAGAAAGTAATTATAACAATACGAGGAAAGGGAGCATTTTTGGCAGAGAATGCTTCACAAGAGGTAGACAAAGGAAAGATGCAGGAGATCAAGACAAGTTTAAAAGAGATATTAAGTGAGCTTCGTTATGAAGGGTATGATGAAGAGAAGATAGCAAGCCTGATACATGAGATCTATCAGGGTTTGGAGGGATAGGATATGAAAGTGATCGAACTAAAGGACGTGAAAAAATCATATGGAAAGAATGAGATTCTTCATGGAATCAGCCTGGATATAGAAGAGGGAAGCATTCATGGGCTGGTAGGACGCAATGGATGTGGAAAGACAACACTGATCAAATGTCTAACAGGAATTTATGAACAGGATCAAGGACAGATCTTGGTCTGTGGAGAAGAAATTTTCGAGAATCCAAATGTAAAAGCACAGGTAGGATATGTTGCAGACAGCAACCAGTATTTTGAAGGGTATCATATCGATGAGATGGTAGAATTTTATAAACAGATCTACCCAACATTCGATGAGAAAGTATTTAGGGACTACAATCAGAGTATCGGATTAGATGTAAGCAAAAGGATTAAAGAATTATCCAAAGGACAGGCAATGTCATTAGCTTCGATGTTGAATCTGTCCATTCATCCAAAAGTGATGATCATGGATGAACCAATGTCAGGACTTGATGTGATCGCACAGAAACAGATCAAAGATTTTATTGTCAATGAAGTCGATATGAATGGAATGAGTGTGCTGATCTCATCACACGATTTAAAGGATTTAGAAAGTTTCTGCGATTCCGCAAGTATGATGAAGGACGGAAAGATCCTTTATCAGGGAACAATGGATCAGATGAAAGAACGATTTACAAAATTACAGGTTGTATTTGGAGAATCAAGAAGCGAGATCTTCAAAGAACTTTCGGGAGTGATCACATATTCCAATCTTGGAAGTGTATACACAGTAATATTAGAAGGGTATGGAGAGCCAATTCATGAGGCATTAAAACAAGCAGGAGCGATTGTAGTAGAGGAAATTCCATTAAGTTTAGAAGAAGTATTCGTCTACAGCAACCGCTAAGAGGAGGAACTTGGAGATGAAATTTTTTAGAAAATATAATCTGGTACTTCCACCAGCAGCATTGTTATATGGGATTTCCGCATGGAATATCAAATATCCGGAGGATGGACTGCCACAGACGATGATGGATGATCTTGTCAATGGATGGCTTTTGATCATAATTTTATTTGCAGCATTATCAGCAGGAATTGTATATCAACTGCAGCAAAATAAAAAACAGCAATATATCTACAGCCTTCCATGGACAAAGAAAGACATTTACCAAAAGAGTCTTACAAAACTGCATATATCACTTTTGTTCGCAGAGATCATCTATGGAATTTTCTTTGCAATGAAGATCGCAACGATTCCGAATGCGGAATCAATCACGAATGTGATCATATGCACATTATGGAATGCAGTAATTTGTTTTGTATTTTGTGCACTGATACAGGTTTCATTGATCGTGACAGCATATATCTGGCAAGGACTTGTCATAGCAGTCGTTACATTTTATGTGATATTGCCGATGATCCTTCAGAATCTGGCATTTTTACTCCAGTTGCTGTTTAAGGTAAGATCTTCTAGATTTGCGATACTCGAGTGGGTTATCTATGGAAGATTCGGCAGAACATTTTTATATCCATTAAATTTTCAGCTTGATACAAATAGCTTGGAGAGCAATCCGATCTGGAAAGCACAATATGTAAATTCTGCGATCATCTGTATTGCCGTTTTATTTGCAGCAGGAGTCTTTAGTATCTGGTTTGCAAAACGACAGTTTATCAAGCAGGAGCAGGCACAGAACCGAATGTTAACAAGGTTATCAGGGATGCAGAATAAAGTCATCACGACGATAGTGATCACGATCCTGTGTTTTAATGCATTAAGTAATCATGAGATATATGTTTATATATTTAAGTATGACAAGACACTTCGAACCAGAATTTATGGATTGATCGCATGGGGAAAAGAATTTATGTGTTCATCAGATAGTTATAAACTGATCATACAGAAATTAAATGCAGTACATTGGTTTATATATTTGGTAGTGATATTAGTGATCACATATTTTGCTGTATCGATTATTCAGACAATAAGGAGGAAATGTTATGAGAGGGCTTGTTAATCATGAAAAACGAAATCTGCTAGCCATAACATTAGTGTATACCATAGTGATATGTTTCATATTACAATATGTGATCGCAAACGATATTTCAGGAACTGCAGATCAGATCAATAATTTTTATGGAGGCATTTATAATAATTATGGCAATCTGTTTTTAGGAACATTAGATCAATACTATGAAATGTTCATTATCGTTCTTATGATACCGGTTAGTTTTGTAGCGGTAATACAGTATCGGGAAAGCAGTACATCAAAATGTGGAGAATTTTTAATGCAGCTTCCGATCAAAAGAGGTCAGATTTTTCTGACAAGGACGATCACAGGAATGATGACATATACGATTCCATGGCTTTTTCTTTCATTCGGAATGATCATGATGAGAACAAAAGCACAGTCATGGTATGAGATGAATCTATCCGTATGTAAAAACGGAGCAGTACTTCTTGGAAATGATAACATCATACATTTGTGTGCGTATCTTCTATTTATATGGGTATCATTGACACTCATCTATGCCATTGCTATATTTTTTCAGAATATCTGCAAAAGACCATGGATCGCAGGAGCGATCGGAATCGGAGCAATGTTATTTCCAAACTTTATGGATTATATGATGCCAAAAGTATTATCATTCCCAGATACAATATATCATGGCTGGTGGATGGCTGCAATTTTTGAAAATGGACCGATCACAAAACAGTTTATATGGGATAAAGGTGTGAACCAGCTGGTGACGATGGCTTCGTTTGATCATTTTGCACAGATCCTTCTGATTCAGATCGTATTGATCGCAGTATTTTTTGGAGTTGCATTTTATGTATTTCAAAAGTCGGATATGGCAAAGAGGAATAATTTTATGTATTTTCCATGGATGGAGCATCTGTTTGTATGGATCTTCCCATTCTGTGTTTCATTATTCATTGTAGTGACAGGGTTCAAGATTCAGTCATACACAGGCGGCATTCTGGCAGCAGTGATCGCAACGATCATATATTATATAGTAGAAAAGCGTAAGAAAAGGAGGGCAGTATAATGTATTATTCAACTGCAACTGGTTATATTATCATATTATCACCACTGATCCTTCTAGCTTTATTGGCAACGATCGGAATCGTACTTTACCGTCATCCGTCAAAATTACAGAGAAAATGGTATAGCGTATCATTTAAGAAAAGAAAAAGAATTAAACAAATAGCGATTCTTCTTGGATTTTGTATGGCAGCAGGACTACTTATCTATCCTTTGACAAGCAAAAAACAGTTCGTATCAACGATCAGTCTGTCAGCAAATGAAAACAATTTTATCACAGAAGATAAGATCAATCAGATTTCAGAAGACAGAAGAGAAATAAAAAATGAGCAATGGCTGAAAAAATTTTATAAGATGATGAAATCAGACGATGAAAGTTCGACTCTTTTAAATGACATAGGAAGTTATGAAGTATGGAAGACGAGTATCCTGGAAGATAAAACGGGTGAGTATGAGCTGCGTTTAAGAGCAGAAGACACCGTTCTTCGTAGATTTTCAATACAGCAATCGGATGAAGATATTGATTCTGACGTAGATTTCGACAGTTACAATACTGACGGATTTTATGATATCATTCAAAGACCAGACAATACATTCGAAGAAAATTATCAAAAGCTTACAGATTCAGAAAAACAAGAAATTCAGAATCTCAATTGGAATTACAAAGACGGTCTTTTGTATGCAACAAATGAAAATCATAAGAGATGTATCAATGGAACATCCCAGTATTATATGAAAAACTCCAAATTGATCAATACGATGGAAAATTCAGGATACAAAGGAATCAAAAAATGGATGGAACAATGCGAAAAAGATACAGCAGGGATTAAAGTAAAAGTTGGAGATAAAACATACTTGTTCCATAATACAGACAAATGGCATACATTCAAGAAAAATGGATTAACATGTCTGTATAATTACAAACGTTTTATCATTCGATTTGATTTTAACAAAGTGATTGGGTTTAGGAGTAATCTATCTGACCTTCCACAAAGTGGCAGAGAAATGTGGACAGCTATATCGGATCATAGTGGATCAGCTGCGAATGAAGTTATTCTTCGTTCTTATAATGATGAAGAATTATATGCAAGGAAAAATGTTCAGATCTTTTTGCAAGATCACAAGATCAAACAGATGTTGATCTACTGGGATGAAACAGAGGCATTCAAAGGATTCACAAAAGAAGAAAAGATATTCTTAAAAGGCTGTTTCGAAAAAATGGGTATCTCATCCAAGGATGCACAAGAATGGTTAAATACATTTATGATCAAGAAAACGCCACAGAGCGGTAAGTTAGGAAGCTGGACATACAGCAAAGGAAATAGTAAAAATCAGGTAATATCATTGATCAATCATAATGAAAATAATAATTATGTAAATTTTTACAAAAAAAGTAAAGGAAATAATTGACAAATATAAAATGATATGGTAAATTATGGGTAGAAAGTGCTTACAGCACAAACTCCCCTTAATAAACAGTTCGAGAACTACGGTTTTCCTGCGATCGTTCATCGCCCATACCCCATAGAATCTCGAAAGAATTGTATTTTAGATTATCATCATCAACAATCATTTTATATTTATCTGCAATCCTCTATCTAAGTTGTGATGTGAGCACTTTCGATTTTTAAAATATGACAATAAGGATTCCTATGATTCTATGATATAGAAACATAAGAATCCTTTTCATTATTTTTAACAAATCACAATGACAAATCAAAAAGAATATGATATGATATTATTTTGAATGGGATAATATAAGAAAGTAGTAGAAATTCACATATAGGAGGAAGAAACATGCCAGTAAAGTATGTATTTGTTACAGGAGGAGTTGTATCTGGATTAGGTAAAGGAATCACAGCAGCTTCTCTGGGACGATTACTAAAAGCCAGAGGCTATCATGTCACAAGCCAGAAGTTTGATCCGTATATCAACATTGACCCAGGAACAATGAACCCAATCCAGCACGGAGAAGTTTTCGTAACAGATGACGGAGCAGAGACTGACTTAGACCTTGGACATTATGAAAGATTTATCGATGAAGGACTGAATAAGAAATCAAACGTTACAACAGGTAAAGTATATTGGAGTATCTTATCCAAAGAACGTCGTGGAGATTATGGTGGTAACACAGTACAGGTGATCCCACACGTAACAAACGAGATCAAGAGCCGTTTTTACAGAAGTGAAGATCCAAGCGATCAGGAAGTAGCGATCATTGAAATCGGAGGAACTGTAGGAGATATCGAAAGTCAGCCATTCTTAGAGGCATTAAGACAGTTCCAGCATGAAGTGGGACATGAAAACTGTATTTTAATTCATGTAACATTAATTCCATACTTAAAGAGTTCAGGAGAATTAAAGACAAAACCAACACAGGCAAGTGTCAAAGACTTACAGGGAATGGGAATCCAGCCAGATATCCTTGTATGCCGTTCAGACTATCCATTAGATGATGGAATCAAGAGAAAGATCGCGCAGTTCTGTAACGTTGAACGTTCAAGAGTTATTCAGAACTTAGATGCAGAAGTATTATACGAAGTACCTTTGATGATGGAGAAAGAACATCTAGCACATGAAGTATGTGAATGTCTGAACATGCCATGCCCAGATCCAGATCTTGATGACTGGAAGAAGATGATCAATGCATGGAAACATCCAGAACATAAAGTAGAGATCGCATTAGTTGGTAAATATGTATCTTTACACGATGCTTACATCAGTGTCGTAGAATCCTTAGAGCATGCTGGAGTCGCAAATTCAGCAGATGTGAAGATCCGCTGGGTAGATTCAGAGAGAATCAGCTCTTACAATGTCGATGAGATGTTAGGTGGAGTTCATGGAATCTTAGTTCCAGGTGGATTCGGAGATCGTGGAATTGAAGGAATGATCTGTGCGATCAAATACGCAAGAGAAAACAAGATCCCATATCTTGGACTATGCTTAGGAATGCAGCTTACATTAGTAGAATTCGGAAGACATGTCTTAGGATTCTCTGATGCACACAGTCAGGAATTTAATCCAGACACAACACATCCGATGGTTCATATCATGGCAGATCAGGATGGAGTCACAGATCTTGGTGGAACATTACGTTTAGGATCTTACCCATGTGTATTAACAGAAGGATCCAAAGCATATGAATTATATGGAGAGAAAGAGATTCACGAAAGACATCGTCATAGATATGAAGTAAATAACGAATATCGTGATATCCTTCAGGAGAATGGAATGATGTTATCCGGATGCTCACCAGACGGAAGAATCGTAGAGATGGTAGAGATTCCAGAACATCCATGGTTTGTGGCAACACAGGCACATCCTGAGTTTAAATCAAGACCTAATAAAGCACATCCATTATTTAAAGGATTTGTAGAAGCAGCCTTAGAACATCAAGGTAAATAACACAAAAAGTTAATATAACATCATCAAAAAGATTCTGAGATAGATTGATATTTCAGAATCTTTTTTTACATATTATTTACGATTCAATGCAATTAGAATTTACATATATATGATAGAATCCTTTAAGAGTCAGAAAGATATGAAAAGACAAAGGTATCAGGAGGTATATATGAGATCTAATTGGAGAAAACAAATGATGATCAGTGCATTAGCATTGACACTTTCTGCAACAAATGTAGCACCAGTATTTGCAAGTGCCGCTCCAGATGGCAAGACAAATGCAGTAGACATTGCACAGACAATGGGAACAACGGCACAGTGGAATTGTTGGGAGAAAGAATGGGAAACTTTAAAAAATGACTGGACACAAATTTCATTGTCACCAGGAAGCAATGCAACGGAGTTGAATTTTGCATGGTATACACCCAAGCAGACAAATGATGATCATTCAAATGCAAATGTTCCAAAACTGATCATTGGTGAAGGACATAATATGAAAAATGCCAAGGTGTACGAGGCAGAACAAACAGCAGTAAAAGATGAACAGGATAACAATGGGGAAACTTATAATTCTAATAAAGTAACAGCAACAGGATTAAAAGAAAACAAAACATATTATTATAGTTACGACAATGGAAATGGGTACACAAAGCCAGCTGAATACACGACAAAATCTACAAACAATTTCTCATTTGCATTTGTAGGTGACCCACAGATCGGATCTTCAAATGAATTAAAGGGAAAAGATACGAAAGAATTTTACGATGCACAGTCAAATGCAGTAAAGAGTGATGCATTTAACTGGTCTTCTACGTTAAACGCAGCATTAGAAAAGACAGATGATCAGTTAAGTTTTGTTGTATCCGCAGGTGACCAGATTCAGACAACAAAGAAAAAGTTACCAAACAAAGATGCATCAAAAAGTGAAATTGAGTATACAGGATATTTAAGTCCAGAAGCATTAAAATCACTTCCAGTGGCAACGACAGTAGGTAACCATGATGCAGATAATGCAAACTATACATACCATTTTAACAGAACAAATGCAAGTGAACTTGGAAGTAATAAGGTAGTCGGTGGAGATTATTATTTCAAATATGGAAATGCATTATTTATCATGTTAAATACACAGGATACAAATGTAGCAGAACATAAACAGTTTATTGAGCAGACAGTTGCAGCGAATAAAGACTGCAAATGGAGAATCGTAACACTGCATCAGGATATTTATGGATCAGCAGAACATTCTAATGAGCCAGAGATCACAAATTTAAGATATCAGTTAACACCGATTTTCGAACAAAATGATATTGATGCTGTATTAACAGGTCATGATCATGCTTATTCAAGATCTAAAATGTTATTAGGTGGAACAAAAGCGAATGATTATACAGATAATGAATTTGATGCAGAATTAGAGAAAGATATGGATGCGGGTGAAAATCCAACGACAAAAACAGTGGCACCAGGAAATATTAAAAATGACAGCACAGATGAAAAAGATCAGAAATACTTAACATATCTTAAAAGTATCATGGATGAAAAAGCAATTGAGACCGTCAAAAAACAGGGAAGCTCTGTAATCAATCCAGAAGGTGTCCTTTATATGACAGCAGGTTCTTCTTCAGGAAGTAAATATTATGATCTGGTACCAAGACAGCAGACATATATTGCACACCGTTGGCAGGAAGATGTCCCAACATATTCAGTTGTTGATGTAACAGAAAATAGTTTAACGATCAATACATATCGTACAGATAATGATGAAAAGATTGATGAAACATTTTCTATCACAAAGAGCAAAGGGGATACGACATCACTTAATGCAGAAATTAAAGCATCTGAAAGCATTGTAAAGCAAAAAGATGCATATACAACGGAAAGCTATAGAGTCTTTGAACAGGCACTTACAGGAGCCAAAGAAGTTGCAGCAGACAAAAAAGCAACAAAAGATGAAGTTGAAAATGCATTAAAAGTTCTGACAAATGCAAAAGCAGGATTAGAAAAGAAAGCAACAACAAAACCAGCAACAGTAAAGAAACCAACAGCAGAGAAGAAAGTTGTAGTAGCAAAAGCATCTGCAAAATTAAAAGCTGGCAAAAAGAAAGTAACAGTTAAGATCAAAAAAGCATCTGTATCTGGATATCAGATTAAATATGCATCAAACAAGAACTTTAAAAAAGCAAAGACAAGAAATACAAGAAAAACAATTTATACGATCAAGTCATTAAGATCAAAGAAAAAATGTTATGTAAAGGTTCGTGCATACAAAATAGTTAAAGGTAAGAAAATCTACGGTTCTTACAGCAAAGTTCTGAAAGTGACTGTGAAATAACAATGAAACAAAAACGGATGAAAGGAGTGTGTCTGCTGATCGCAGGCATTCTCTTTCTTCTGCTGTTTTTTTCTTTTTCTGGAATTGAGAAGACAAAACTTCTAGATACAGATGGAAGAAATTTTGAAAAAGCAGAAGTAACAAACGTGATCTCTGGAAACTTATCAAATAGTGGAAGTGGAAAACAAACCGTAGAATTAAAACTTCTCTCAGGGGATCATAAAGGAAAAATAATACAGGCAACAAGCTCTCAAAGTTATTTATTTGGTGCAAAATGTAAAAAAGGAATGAAAGTCATAGCGATCATTAATGAATCGAAAGGAGAGTTGCTGGCGTCTGTATATAGTGTAAACAGAGGACCTATGGTATGGCTGATGGCAGCAGTGTTTGTAGCAATCGTGGTTGCAGTCGGTGGAAGAAAAGGAATTTCATCAATATTAAGCTTGGTATTTACAATGCTTTGTATCTTTTTTATTTTTCTTCCGATGATCTACAAAGGAATATCCCCGATACTGGCGGCTGTATTAGTGGTCGCATTTACAACAGTTGTGACGATGTGTATGGTTGATGGAATTACGAAGAAATCAGTAGCCGCGATGCTTGGAACGATCATAGGTGTGGTATTTTCTGGAGCATTTGCATTGATCTTTGGACAAGTGACATCGATCACCGGATATAATGTGTCTGATATAGAGAATCTGGTCTATGTCGGAGAAATGACAGACATAAAAATTGGTGAATTGTTATTTGCAGGAATCTTGATCGCATCATTAGGTGCAGTCATGGACGTTGGAATGTCAATCGCCTCTACACTCAATGAATTAAAAGAACAAAATCCACAGATGATGTTAAAAGAACTGTTTCAATCAGGAATGAATGTCGGAAGAGATATGATGGGAACAATGACCAATACACTGATTCTTGCATTTACGGGTGGATCAATCAACACATTAGTATTTATCTTTGCATACAATTACGAATATCAACAGGTGATCAATATGTATTCCGTAGGGATTGAGATCATGCAGGGATTATCATCAAGTCTCGGAGTTATCATGGCAGTTCCAGTGACCTCCTGGATCGCAGCATTTTTATATAGTAAAAATCAAAAATAAAGAAAAGACTCTATAACAATTCATATCTTTATGAACTCGCAGACAGAAGTTTGAGAATATGTTATAATGAAAAAAATTAATTAAATTTAACAAGACATAAATATTTGACTAAGTTTAGGAGGCGAAGGTTATGAAAGTTAAAGGAGTCAGACTTTATGGAGTCAAAGATATACGTCTGGAAGAATTTGAGATCCCTGAGATAGCTGAAGATGAGATTCTCTTGAAGATAGAATGTAACGGAATTGCAGTGTCAACTTTAAAAGAGATCACATTGGCACAGAGACATTTAAGAGTACCAAAGAATATTAAAAAGAATCCTGTACTGATCGGACATGAATTTTCTGGAACGATAGCAAAAGTCGGAACAAGATGGAAAGAGGATTATCAGGAAGGAAAACAATTTGTATTAGTACCAGAGATTCCTCACCAGATCGAATCACCAGGATATTCTTACCCTTATTTTGGAGGTGCAGCAACATACTGTATCATACCAGCAGATGTAATTGAGAAAGGATGTTTGTTGCAATATGAAGCAGATTCATTCTATGAACTTGCACAGGCTCAGGCTTTATATAGTATAGTGGGAAGTTTTCATTCAAACTATCACAGTAAAGAGGGAACCCACGATCATATATCTGGAATTAAAGAAGGTGGGAATACCATCATCCTTGGAGGAGCCGGTCCCATGGGACTAATGGCAATCCGTTATGTCCTTGGAATGAAGAAAAAGCCAAGAAGACTCGTGATCACAGATACGAATCAAGAGCGTTTGGAAAAAGTAAGGAAAATGATACCGATGCAGGAAGGAACCAGGCATGGAATAGAGCTTTATTATATCAATCCATCGATGTTTGCAGACTCCGTTCCAGTGTTACTGGCAATAACCAATGAAAAAGGATACGATGATGTGTTTGTCTATGCACCACCCAAATGTGTAGCTGAAATAGGGAATCGTATTATGGCAATGGATGGCTGCATGAATATTTATGCATCAACAGCAGATAAAAATTATCGTGCTGGAATGAATATATACGGAAGCCATTATTTAAAAACTAAACTGATCGGTTCATCTGGAGGACTTCGTTCAGACCTGATCGAAGCTTTAAACCTGATCACAACAGGCAAGATCAATCCAGCAGTTGGAATCACACACATTGGAGGAATCAATGCGATTGTCGATACAACATTATATTTAAATAAGATACCAGGATCAAAGAAGATTACATACCCACAGATCAACCTGCCATTGACAGCAATAGAGGACTTTGGGAAATTAGCTGAGAAAGATCCAGTCTTTGGAGAATTAGATGAATCCTGTAAACGACATGGTGGATTGTGGAATCCAGAAGCAGAGAAGATACTGCTTGATCATTTTAAAAAGTTTTAATTTGTGTGTTGGCCAACTGTAGATTTTGAGTATATGATAAAAAATAAATAAGCAACCGAAAGCGATGCGGTGGAATTTTGCTCATATTTTGAACAAATCGCTGATTCGCCCAATTTCCTACGAAAACTCGCTCTGGAGTTTGTCTAAGACCAAAGTCTTTGAAGCTCAGACATTCGTCCAATTGGGCTGCGAATTTATTCAAAATATGGCAAAATTCCAATGCATCGCTTTCGGTTGCTTATTTATTTTTTATCATATACCTGAAGTCTATAGAGTGAACAATTCACAAGATTGGAAAATTTAAGGTGGTGTGTATGTTTTACTGTATTGTTTATATATTTAGGTAATCGATAGCTGAAAATTCTCGCAATTTAAGGTTTCGTAGAAATTAAGATAAGAGAAATACACTGTGTAGTGATTTGAATAGTGTTCTGTTGTATGAGTCAGAAAGAAGATAAGAAGAAATATTTATAAGAATAAAGGGTGACAACACAAAAATGCGGAGAGTCACCCTTTATTCTTATAAATATTTCTTCTTATCTTCTTTCTGACTTATACATGCAACATCATTACAATCAGAATTTATTTATTGTTATTCTTCTCAGCTTCCTGCATCTTCATAGCACGAACTTTTAAAGGAAGTCCAAATAATGTGATAAATCCATCCGCATCATGATGATCATACATATCACCAGTTGTGAAAGATGCTAAAGATTCGTTGTATAAGCTGTATGGAGAAGTAGTTCCAGCCTTGATGATATTACCTTTGTAAAGTTTGAATTTAACTTCACCTGTTACATACTGCTGAGTAGATGTAACGAATGCCTGGATTGCTTCACGAAGTGGTGTGAACCATTTTCCTTCGTATACAACCTGAGCCATCTGGCTTCCAAGTTTCTTCTTAGCTTCCATTGTTTCACGGTCAAGGATTAATTCTTCTAACTGATCGTGAGCTGCCATTAAGATTGTTCCACCTGGAGTTTCATATACACCACGGGATTTCATTCCTACAACACGGTTCTCAACGATATCAACGATACCGATACCATTTTCACCACCAAGACGGTTTAATTCAGTGATGATCTCAGAAACTTTCATTTCTTTTCCGTTTAATGTTTTAGGAACACCAGCTTCAAATGTCATAGTAACTTCTGTATCTTTATCTGGAGCGTTTTCTGGAGCTACTCCTAAAACAAGCATGTTGTCGTAGTTTGGTGCTAAAGAAGGATCTTCTAATTCAAGACCTTCGTGACTGATATGCCATAAGTTACGGTCACGGCTGTAGCTGTGGCTTGCGTCAAATGGAAGGTGGATTCCGTGTGCTTCACAGAATTCGATCTCATCTTCACGAGACTGCATTGTCCATACATCTGTCATACGCCATGGAGCAATGATCTTGATGTCTGGAGCTAATGCTTTGATACCAAGTTCGAAACGGATCTGGTCATTTCCTTTTCCTGTAGCACCGTGGCAGATCGCAACAGCATTTTCTTTTCTGGCGATTTCAACTAATTTCTTAGCGATTGCTGGACGAGCCATAGATGTTCCAAGAAGATACTGATGTTCGTATACAGCACCAGCCTGTACGCATGGCATGATATAGTTATCGCAGAAATCATCAACGATATCTTCGATATATAATTTAGATGCTCCGGATAATTTTGCTCTTTCATCAAGTCCATCTAATTCGTTACCCTGTCCACAGTTAACACAGCAACAGATAACTTCATAGTCAAATGTTTCCTTAAGCCAAGGAATCAGAGCTGTAGTATCAAGACCTCCAGAATATGCTAAAACAACTTTTTCTTTCATGAAATAAATCCTCCTAAGTGTATATTGACGGGATGTTTTCCTATTATATATAGGATCTGATATTGAAAATCCCGTATGTTCATATAAATATTTGCTTGTTTACTAATATACGTTATATTTACATCTTTTGCAAGGATTATTTTCGAAAATAATGAATATTTATAATATAAAAATGAATAAAATGAAAAATAATTGCATATTTATACAAAACTATTGCATATTTTAAAATTCAGTTGTATACTTATGAACAATGATTAAAAAAATAACCTACATTATAAAGAGAAGGACAAGGAGATTAACATGATCAAAGCAGGAATCATTGGATCCACAGGTTACGCAGGACAAGAACTTGTAAGAATCCTTACACAGCATAAAGATGCAGAGGTTGTATGGTATGGATCCAGAAGTTATATAGACCAGAAATATTATGAAGTATTTAGAAATATGTTCCAGATCGTTGATGACAAATGTCTGGATGATAACATGGATGAGCTTGCATCTAAAGTGGATGTGATCTTTACAGCAACACCGCAGGGACTTTGTAGTTCTTTAGTATCAGAAGAAATCTTATCTAAAGTTAAGATCATTGATCTAAGTGCGGACTTCCGTATTAAAGATGTAAATCGATATGAAGAATGGTATGGGATCAAACATCAGAGTCCAGAATTTATTGATGAGGCAGTTTATGGACTTTGCGAGATCAATCGTGAAGATATCAAGAAAGCACGACTGATCGCTAACCCAGGATGCTATCCAACATGTTCTACATTATCCATTTATCCAATGGCGAAAGAAGGACTCATTGAGATGAACAGTGTGATCATCGATGCTAAATCAGGAACATCCGGAGCTGGACGTGGTGCGAAAGTCAATAACTTATATTGTGAAGTAAATGAAAATATCAAAGCATATGGAGTTGCAACTCACAGACATACGCCAGAGATCGAAGATCAGTTAAGCTATGCATCTGGAGAAGAAGTATTATTAAACTTCACACCACACTTAATTCCAATGAACCGTGGAATTTTAGTGACAGCATATGCAACACTTAAGAAAGATGTAAGTTACGAAGAAGTGAAAGCAATCTACGACTCTTATTATAAGAATGAAAAATTCGTCAGAGTGTTAGATAAAGATGTCTGCCCTGAGACAAGATGGGTAGAGGGAAGTAACTATGTGGATGTCAACTTTAAGATCGATAAACGTACAAACCGTATTATCATGATGGGTGCCATGGACAACCTTGTAAAAGGTGCAGCTGGACAGGCCGTACAGAACATGAATCTTATGTTTGGATTAAAAGAAACTGAAGGATTAGAATTAGTACCAATGTTCCCATAGGGCTTTGGTAAGGAAGGACTAGAATTATGAAGATCATCAATGCCGGAGTAACAGCTCCAAAAGGTTTTAAATGTGCAGGACTTCGTGCCGGAGTGAAACCAGGGAAGACAAACAAAGACATGGCAATGATCGTAAGTGAAGTGCCAGCAAAGATCGCAGGAACATTTACAAAGAACATTGTAAAAGCCGCTCCAGTTTTATGGGGAAAGAAGATCATAGAAGAACAAGAAGCAGTCAGAGCAGTGGTAATTAATACAGGAATTGCAAATGCATGTACGGGTGCACAAGGATATGAGAATGTTGTAACAGAAGCAAAAGAAGTAGCGAAATTGTTAGATATTAAACCAGAGGAAGTTGTCGTAGGTTCCACAGGAGTTATCGGACAGCAGCTGCCAATGGATGTGATCAAAGAAGGGATCAAGAAGTTAGTTCCAGAATTAAAAGCAGACAGACAAAGTGAAGAAGATGCATCCTGGGCTATCCTTACAACCGATACAAAACCAAAAGAAGCGGCAGTAGAAGTAGAGATCAATGGAAAGACAGTTACAATTGCAGGTATGTGCAAAGGTTCTGGAATGATCCACCCAAACATGGGAACAATGCTTGGATTTATCACTACAGATGCAGCAATCGATAAAGCTTTATTATTAGAACTGCAGAGGGAACTCATTGAAGATACATTCAATATGGTATCAGTTGATGGAGATACATCTACAAATGATACGGTTTTTGTATTTGCAAATGGAATGGCAGAAAATAAAGAAATTACAGAAAAAGATGCAGACTATGAAGCATTCAGAGAAGGATTATTATATGTTAACCAGTCTCTTGCAAAACAGATCGCAGGGGATGGAGAAGGATGTACACGTTTATTTGAAGTTCATGTAGCTGGTGCAGACTCCAAAGAAAATGCGAAGATCTTAAGCAAATCTGTCGTAACATCAAGTCTTACAAAAGCAGCAATTTACGGAAAAGATGCAAACTGGGGAAGAATTCTTTGTGCACTTGGTTATGCTGGAGTTGATTTTGATCCAGTCAAGGTTGATATTAGTTTAAAAAGTGCGGATGGTGTGATCGAGATCGTAAAAGACGGAATTGCAACAGATTATTCTGAAGATGAGGCAACGAAAGTATTATCTGCAGATGCAGTGACAGCAGATATTGATGTTCATAATGGAGTGTTTGAAGCAACTGCATGGGGATGTGATCTGACACACGATTATGTAACAATTAATGCAGATTACCGATCATAAGAATAAGATTATTATAGATAGACGACAAAATAAAAGGCATAAAAGCAGACAACTATGAAAGGAAGAATCAATGGAACAGATGAGAAATGAAATTAACGAATTGATCGAGCAGTCAAAACAAAAAGCAAAAGTATTAACAGAGGCATTACCATATATCCGTCGTTTCAATAACTGTTACGTTGTTGTAAAATACGGTGGAAGCGCTATGAAAGACAAGAATCTTCAAAAAAGCGTGATCAGAGATGTTGCACTATTAAAACTAGTAGGTATGAAACCGATCATCGTACATGGTGGTGGAAAAGAGATCAGTAAATGGGTTCGTATGTCAGGAAAAGAACCAGAATTTTACCATGGACTTCGTGTGACAGATAAAGAGACAATGGAAGTTGCTGAAATGGTATTATTTAAAGTCAATCAGGAACTGGTGGCCATGATGGCAGAAGTTGGGGTTAAAGCCGTAGGTCTTTCTGGAAAAGATGCTGAAATGATCCGTGTAAAGAAAAAAGAAATGCCTGGAAAAGATCTTGGATATGTCGGTGAGGTTAAGAGTGTCGATACAACACTTCTTGAAGCATTAATCGAAGATGATTTTGTACCAGTTATTTCCCCAATTGGTTTAGGAGATAACTATGAACCATATAATATTAATGCGGATGACACAGCATGTGCAGTTGCAGAAGCATTGAATGCAGAAAAACTGGTATTCTTAACTGATATCGAAGGGGTATTCGTAGATCCAGAAGATAAATCAACATTGATCTCTGAGATGGATCTTAAACAGGCAAAAGAATTTATCGATAACGGAGTTGTTGGAGGAGGAATGCTTCCAAAACTTAAGAACTGTATTGAAGCGATCGAAGGTGGAGTATCCAGAGTCCATATCTTAGACGGACGTTTAACAAATTGTCTGTTACTGGAATTCTTCACAGAAAAAGGTATTGGAACAGCCATCTTAAAAGAACCATTATTTGATAAACCATTATTCAACGAAGAAGATGAGGAAGGATGTTAAGATGAAAACTCAGCAGGAATATATTGAGCAGGGAGAACAGTATATCTTAAAGACATACAATCGTTTTCCAGTTGTATTAGAAAAAGGGGAAGGTGTCTATTTATATGATGCTGACCAGAAGAAATATCTGGATTTTGGTGCAGGAATTGCTGTATTTGCATTAGGATATGGAAATGAAGCATACAATCAGGCATTAAAAGACCAGATTGATAAATTGATCCATACATCAAACTTATATTATAATATTCCAGCAGTAGAAGCTGCAAAGAAGATTGTCGATGCTTCAGGGCTTAAAAAAGTGTTCTTTACAAACAGTGGAACAGAAGCGATCGAAGGTGCGTTAAAAGTTGCAAGAAAATATGCATATAATAAAGACGATTCCAAAGATTATGAATTTATCGCAATGAATCATTCATTCCACGGAAGAAGCCAGGGAGCTTTATCAGTGACTGGTAACAGTCATTATCAGGATGGATTTGTTCCAAAAGAATTTCGTGCTGTATTTGCAGAATTCAATAACTTAGAAGATGTTGTATCAAAGATCACAGATAAAACTTGTGGAATCATATGTGAAGTTGTTCAGGGTGAAGGTGGAATTTTCCCAGCGGATAAAGAATTCTTAGAGGGACTTCGTAAAGTCTGTGATGAGAAAGATATCTTACTGATCTTTGATGAGATTCAGTGTGGAATGGGGCGCTGTGGATCTTTGTTTGCACATGATCTTTATGGAGTAAAACCGGATGTCTTAACACTTGCAAAAGCGCTTGGATGTGGTGTTCCTGTTGGGGCATTTGTTGTAGGTGAAAAGGCTGATGGGGCCTTGGTACCAGGTGATCATGGAACAACATATGGTGGAAATCCATTTGCAGCAGCGGCGATCAATGCAGTATTTGACCAGTTTGAGAAGTTACAGGTTCCAGAACATGCAAAAGAAATTGGTACTTATCTATGGGATAAGTTAGAAGAGTTAAAAGAAAAGCATGATTGTATTACAGGGCATCGCGGAATTGCTTTAATGCAAGGACTTGAATTTAATGCAGATCATCCAGTTGGTGATATCGTTAAGAAAGCACTGGAGAAAGGATTGATCATAATTTCTGCAGGAAATAATGTCATTCGTTTTGTACCGCCGCTTGTGATTGAAAAAGAACATGTAGATGAGATGATTTCTATTTTAGAAGATTGTATCGCATAGAATGTATAAAAAAGACCTCTATGGAAAAACTATCCGTAAAAAGATAGTTTTTCATGGAGGTTTTTATATGTTTGGATTGATCATTGCATTGATTTCGGGAGCTTTAATGAGTATTCAAGGTGTATTTAACACAGAAGTAACTAAACAAAGCAGTACATGGACAACGAGTACATTTGTACAGGCAACAGGATTTCTCGCATGTTTGTTGATCTGGTTGATCGCTGAGAGGGACCAAAGTTTCACGATGCTTTTAAAGGTCAGTCCCAGATACCTTTTATTAGGAGGAGTGATCGGAGCTGCAATCACATTTACAGTGATCAAAAGTGTGGCAAGTTTAGGACCTGCACAGTCAGCAATGCTGATCGTCGCATCACAAAGTGTTGTTTCCTATCTGATCGAGGTTTTCGGTCTGTTTGGTGTGGAAAAAACAGCTTTTGCATGGGTAAAGCTTTTAGGAGTGGTTTTGTTTGTCACAGGATTGATAATATTTAAATGGAAATCATAAATATCTCTTGTAAAGTATTATAATTTTCGTTAAAATAGAAGTTAGATTTACATGTTCCAGACTCTTTGCATAAGACCGGGAGGTTTATGTTGTTTAGGAGAGTTAAAGTGATAACCATTTTGCTGATGGTTTTTATGATGTCCATTGGATGCAGCCGCAGGAAGGAAGTATCGATAGAACCAAAGAAGGAGACAAAGACAACGGCTGAGAAGTCTTCTTCTAAGGAAACTATTTATGTCTATGTATGTGGAGAAGTAAAACATCCGGGAGTTTATCGTTTTTCGAAGGACGAACGCATCGTTTCTGCTGTGAAAGCAGCTGGTGGACTAACTAAGAAGGCTTCAGCAGAGAGTATTAATCAGGCAGAGAAGATGAAAGACGGGCAGCAGATAACGATTCCGTCAAAGAAACAGACAGCGAAGAATGAAGGATCTGATTCCAAAGCAGTGCAATCTTCCTCTGGAAAGATCAATATCAATACTGCAGGTGTCAAGGAGTTGATGACACTTTCAGGGATAGGGGAAGCGAAGGCTTCTGATATTATCTCTTATCGAGAGGAACATGGCCCTTTTTCTGATATTTCAGATATTATGAAGATTCAGGGAATTAAAGAGGGGATATATCATAAGATCAAAGATAAGATAACAATATAATTTTAGAGGTGGAAAAATGAGGAAGGTCTTAGTTGTTGATGATGAAAAACTAATCGTGAAGGGCATCAAATTCAGTCTGGAACAAGATGAGATGCAGGTAGATTGTGCTTATGATGGAGAAGAAGCATTAGAGAAAGCCAAAGAGAATCAATATGATATTATTCTTCTTGATGTAATGCTTCCAGGACTGACTGGGTTTGAGGTTTGTCAGGCAATTCGTGAATTCTCTAGCGTCCCGATCATTATGTTGACGGCTAAGGGAGAAGATATGGATAAGATCCTTGGCCTTGAATATGGGGCAGATGATTATATCACAAAGCCATTTAATATTCTGGAAGTAAAGGCAAGGATCAAAGCAATCTTACGTCGAAGCGCACATCACGATGTGAAAGAAGAAGAATCAGCAAAGGTTGTAGAATGCAGAGGTTTAAAGATTGACTGTGAAAGCCGCAGAGTGCATATTCATGGCAAAGAAGTGAACCTGACAGCGAAAGAATTTGACTTGTTAGAGTTACTGGTATTTCATCCAAACAAAGTATACAGCAGAGAGGATTTGTTGAATACAGTATGGGGATATGATTATCCGGGGGATGCAAGAACGGTTGACGTGCATATCCGAAGATTGAGAGAGAAGATCGAAGTGAATCCGGGAGTACCGGACTATGTACATACAAAGTGGGGGGTAGGTTACTATTTTCAGTCCTAAGAAGAACAGATTTGCCTTTTTACATAGTATGCAGTTCTTTATTTTCTTGTCAGTTTTCCTTCTGACGACATTAATATCAGTTTTATTTAGTAAGTTGTTAAATGATGGATATCGTCAGAAAACATATGACCAGAAAGTGGATAGTGTGGTCAGTCAGTGTAGCTGGCTTGGTGATCAGGTAGTTGGAGTCGATTTTCATTTAGATGATGGCTCCAACTCTCTTTCTAATCAGATTGATGAACTTGCAGCAAGTATGAATGGGCGGATCATCGTAATTAAGAATAATTATAAGATCATCAAGGATACTCATACAGATTTTCAGTCTAGATTCTTTTTAAATGATAATATATTGGATGTTATGGATGGAAAGAAGACAAGGATTGTATCAGAGAGTGGAAAGTATATCGAAGTGATGGTTCCGATCGTATCAAAAGCTGGAAAGCAGAATCATATCCTGGGAGCTGTGCAGGCGACTGTGCCATCTGAGGATATGATGGGAGCAGTTACGGAGATGGAGCATCGCAGGAATATGCTGCTGGTAGCATGTATCATCTGTGGATTATCAATGGCAATGATCATCAGTTATCTGCTGACGAGAGATTTAAAGAAGATTCAGAGAGATGTTGATTTTATTGCGGCTGGTCATGAAGATGAATCCATTGAAGAGACAGGATTTCTAGAAGTACGCAGTATTGTGCAGCGTTTTAATGAGATTCTTGGAAGAATGCAGACGTTGGAAGATTCAAGACAGGAGTTTGTATCGAATGTATCGCATGAGTTAAAGACACCAATGACATCGATGAAAGTTCTTGCAGATTCCTTAATTCAGCAGGGAGATCAGGTTCCAGCTGAATTATATCGAGAATTCATGCAGGATATCGTTGCTGAGATCGATCGTGAGAACGTGATCATTTCAGATCTGTTATCTCTGGTGAAACTAGACAAGAAAGCAGCGCAGCTTCAGATCACAACAGTAAGTATCAACGAATTGTTAGAGATTATCATGAAGCGTTTAAAACCATTGGCTCTGCAGCGTAATATCGAATTGATCTTTGAAAGTTTCCGTCCGGTAACAGCAGAGATTGATGAAGTGAAGTTGTCTTTAGGGCTTACGAATCTGATCGAGAATGGTATCAAGTATAACAAAGATGATGGGTGGATCCGCGTGACACTGAATGCAGATCATAAGTATTTTTATGTGAAAGTTGCAGATTCTGGTGTTGGAATTCCTGAGGATTGCCAGGATCAGGTATTTGATCGTTTTTATCGCGTGGATAAAGCAAGATCAAGAGATACTGGAGGCACAGGACTTGGATTAGCGATCACAAAGAGCGTTGTTTCTCTTCATAATGGAGAGATTAAGTTATACAGTAAGGTTGGTGAAGGAACAACATTTACACTTAGAATTCCATTAAAGTATAAAGGCTAGGAGGAAGAGATGAAGAAAAGAAAATTATGCATGATCTTTTTGCTTTGTCTGGCTTTGATGACTTTAGTGGCAGGATGCCGGTCAAAAAAAGAAACCAATGACCAAGGCAATCAAAAAGGAACAGCAATTTACTATACAAATAATGATGTTACGAAATTGATCATGAAGAAAGAAAATGTGAAGCTTGAAGGGAATCAGCAGCAGAAAGTGAAGATTTTATTAAAGAAACTTCAACAGACTCCAAAGAGTGATAAGATACGCTCAGTGATTCCAAAGAGAATTATGATCAATGGTGTATCAGTGAATACAAATATCGTTGAGATTGATTTTTCGACAGGGTATAAACGAATTTCAGAGAATAGAGATTTGATCTGCCGTGCTGGTATTGTATATACATTGACTCAGTTAAAAGATATCAATTATGTATCATTTTCAATTTCTGGAGAGCCAATGCTTGATACAGATGGTACAGCAATTGGTGCTCTTGGAAGAGATAGTTTTGTATTTGGTAAGTTGCCAATGAAATAATTTATGAAACAAAGACCGATGGTTCTTATATTTGCCGGAGTGTTATCCGGAACAGCCGTTGTATGGAATATTATGTCCATGACAGCGGCTTTTTATCTATTGACAGGTATTTGTCTGTTGGCGTCCTTGATTTTTAGTGATAGGCGTTATGGATGGGTTGTAGTTGGAATACTTGCAGGAATTTTATTATCGTTAGGTTTTAAGACTTCCATGAAACTTGATCTGATCCAGGTAAAGGAAAAGGCAACAGAATATACAATGGGAAGAGTTTTAGAAGTATCGAAAACAAAGAAGGGAAAATTAGCAGTACTTTTAAAAAATAAAAATTTGGAGGGGAAGATCCTTTTATATACACCCGAGGATGAAAAGATCATTCCAGGAGATATTCTTCGGTTTCAAGGAGAATTAGAAGAATGGGAAGATACAGCTAACCCTGGCCAATTTTCAAGCAGACATTATTATTTCAGTAAAGGAATTTACTATCATGTATATTCGAAAAATATTGAGATCGAAGGACATCAAAATATATATTTTCAGGAAAAGATCTTGCAATGTAGAGAGTACATGAAACATCAGTTAGAAATTCAATACAAAAATGAAGTAAGTGATTTCTTAAAGGGGATGTTAATAGGTGATAAAAATGGACTGAGTGATGAGGTTAAAGATGACTTTAAGGAAAGTGGATTAATTCATTTACTTGCGGTATCAGGACTTCATATATCGTTGGCAGGAAGAAGGGTATATAAATTGGTTCGCAAGTGGTGTGGAAATTTTGTAGTTGGTTCACTGGCAGGAATGACAGGCGCAGTGTTTTATTGTATTTTAACAGGTGGATCGGGATCGTCACTTCGTGCAGTGATGATGTTGGGTGTTTACTTCCTGTCAGAGATATTAGGAGAACACTATGATATGATGTCTGCAGGAGCTTTTGCAGGAATTGTCTTACTTATAATGTGTCCGTACAGAATCTATGATACGGGTTTTTTATATTCATTTACAGCAGTTTTTGTGATCGCAATCTATCAACTTGTTAAACCAAAGATGAAAGGTAAATATTATAAGTTGAAGGAATCTTTATCGTTTTGTATTTTTATCCAGATAGGGATGCTGCCATTGATTATATATTTTCAATATGAAGCTCCAGCTTTTTCTTTTCTTGCGAATGTAGCAGCAGTACCACTGGCAACGTGTGCTTTTACTTTAGCTTTTCTTTTGATTTTTTTGCCGTATACCGTATTTCATGAAGCAATCTCATGGATGATCCAAGGGGTTTTGTGGATTTCCAGACAGTCTTATGGGATGTTGACGATCGGACATGTACCATTTTTATGGGTACTCTTATTTTATTTTATGACCGGATTGTGGATATGGAAGAAAAATGGACAAAATCGACATATCAGGATCAGTCTGGCTTATGTTATCATGATCATTTTGATATGGATTCCAATGGCAAGAAGAAAGAGTCTGGCATTTCTTGATGTTGGGCAGGGAGATTGTTTTGTAGCAGATACGAAGTCTGGGGCGATCATATTTGATGGTGGAAGCAGCAGTGAAGATCAGGTTGGAAGATATCGGATTCTTCCGTATATGAAATATCTGGGGTATCAGAAGATTCAGATTGCGGTGATCAGTCACATGGATATCGATCATTATTCTGGGATCAAGGAATTACTTGAGATGGGGAAAATTAAGTATCTTGGGCTTCCAGAGATTCCAAAAGATGAGACAATGAAAAAGATCATAGGTATAGCGAAGAAACGAGGAACAACTATTTTTTATCTTTCAAGAGGAAGGCAGATCACTACAAAAGATGGAAGTTTGAAAGTGTTGCATCCTCAAAAGAACAGTCAGATGGAAAAGAATGCGGCATCGTTGGTAATGCAGGGAAAAATACTTGGATATCGGGTGCTGTTAACGGGAGATGTGGAAAAAGAAGGTGAAGAAGAACTATTATCAGAAGAATTGGAAAGAGCAGATATATTAAAAGCAGCACATCATGGATCAAAAAATTCCACGAGTAATGAATTTTTACAAAAGGTTCAGCCGAAACAGACGGTCATCTCTTGTGGAAAACAAAATAGATATGGACACCCACATCTAGAAACTATTCACAGACTACAGACATATCGCACAAAGATTTATAGAACAGATCGAAGTGGTGCGATTATTTTTTTCAAAAGAAGAGATGGTTGAAAATCTTCCAAAAAAAAGGTATACTATCAAAAGCTATAGAAAGAGATGCAAAGAATATGAAGAAAATATTAGAAGATATCAAGACAAATACATACGAACGTTTTTATCTATTCTACGGGGAAGAAAAATATATGATCTCCCAGATGAAAAACCAGTTAAAGAAAGCATTAGTTTCAGAAGATGATACGATGAACTATTCTTATTTTGAAGGAAAAAGGGCTGATGCGATAGAGATTGTTGAACTGGCTAAAACACTGCCGTTTTTTAGTGATCATAGGTTTTTGATCTTGGATGAAACAGGACTTGGAAAGAAAAGTGATGATACGTTTATTGAAGGATTAAAGGAAGCCTCGGATACAAGTGTTGTGCTTTTTATAGAAGATAGTGTAGATAAGCGTTCAAAGATTTATAAATTTCTTTCGAAGGAAGGACATGCGGTATGTTTTGAATCTGCTGGAGATAAAGAATTATCCAGATGGCTGGCTTCATTGCTTAAGAAAGAAGGAAAACAGATGTCATCTGCAACAATGCGAAGTTTTTTATATCGCTGTGGATCTGATATGTATACTTTAAAAAATGAATTAGAGAAATTGATCTCCTATGTTGGAGAGAGAGAAGAAATTACGATCCGTGATCTGGAAGAGTTGACATCTTCTCAGACGACAAATCAGATCTTTGTGATGCTTGAGGCAATTGCGAGAAAGCAAAGAGAAAAAGTATTGACACTATATTATGATCTGATCGAGTTAAAGGAATCACCATTTGGAATTCTGGCATTGTTAGTCAGACAGTGTAATCAGCTGCTTCAGGTGAAAGATTTAGATTGTCTTGGAAAGAGCAATGGGATGATCGCAAAGCAGATGAAAGTTCCAGCATTTGTTGCAGGAAAGTTAAAAGATCAAGCGAAAATGTTTTCAATGGATACACTCAGAGATATGATCGAAGCATGTGCAAAAACTGATGAATCAATTAAAACAGGAAAGATCAGTGACAGAGTTGGGGTAGAACTATTGTTGATCCAGTTCAGTCAGAAATAAATCAATCAATTTAAGACAGAAGTCTAGTATAATAAAAATGATGAAAAAAAAGAAGCCTGACGGTGGCTTCTTTTTTTCGGGTTAATTTTATTAAAATTCGTTTCTTGATATCTGATTAAGCAATAGCGTTAACGGCTTTAGATAAACGAGCAATCTTTCTAGAAGCTGTATTCTTGTGGAAGATTCCTTTAGAAGTAGCTTTGCTGATTTCAGAAATGCAAGCTGTTAAAGCTTCAGAAGCTGCTGCTTTATCGTTAGCTGCGATCGCTGCTTCTACTTTTTTGATATATGTTTTAACTTTAGTTTTGATTGCTTTATTTCTTTCTGTTTTTGTGTTGATAACTTTGATTCTTTTTTTTGCTGATTTAATATTTGCCAAAGTGGGCACCTCCAATATGATAACTTAAATTTCTTTCTTTTCTTGAATCTTGTCTATAGCGAGACACGGTTAGCTATACACAAAACATACTGTTATATCTTATAGAAAATGATTGAATTTGTCAATATCTTTGGGGAAAAAATGTAATATTTTTTTAAAAACAATTACATACTAGAGAAAAAAGGAGGCAAAATCAATGCAAAATCGTACAGATCTGGCACTGGAATTAAAAGAAGAGAAGAATATTGGCTCTGCACAGTCAGGAATTATCGTAAAGACAAGAATTGATACAACGAATCATATAAAAGAAACAAAGATCATCATCAAAAACAAAAAAGGGGAGGACTCTTTAGGAAAACCAAAGGGAACCTATATTACGATCGAAGCGAAAGATCTGTCAACAAACGATGGTAGTTTTCATAAAGAAATGAGTGAAGCATTGTTTTTAAATTTAAAGGAAATGTTAAACAAAAAGAAAAAAATACTGATCGCAGGACTTGGAAATGCTGATGTGACAGCGGATTCGTTAGGGCCTAAAGTTGTGAACAATCTATATATTACAAGACATTTGCAAAAAGAGGGGATTGGAAATTATCAATTTGAACTAAGTGCGATCGCACCGGGGGTTATGGCACAGACGGGAATTGAGACAAGTGAGATTTTAGAATCATTAGCAGACCGGATAAAACCAGATGTTGTTATCGTGATCGATGCTCTGGCGGCCAGAAGTTATAGCAGGTTAAATAAAACGATTCAGATCAGCGATACGGGAATTGCACCGGGTTCAGGTGTTGGAAACCATAGGAATGAGATTACACAGCATACGATCGGTGTTCCAGTTCTTGCAATTGGTGTTCCAACGGTAATTTCTGTTCCAGCGATCATTCATGATGTTTTTGGAGAAAAATCTCTGGAAAATGTTTCTGAAAATATTGATGAAGAATTTATTTCCATGCACGTTACACCAAAAAATATTGATGAATCTATGAAACGGATCAGTTATACGATATCTGAAGGAATCAACCATTTACTGCATAATTAAAATATGAATGAATACAATGAAAGTATGGAGAAAAGAAAGAGATGGATATTGAGTATTACGATCGGTTGTTTTCTGATCATTTTTTTCAGTCAGAAGATCAATGCGCAGGGAATGGTTTTAGAATTCATGGATCATTATTATCATGGAATCATGACAGGATTTTTTCCGGCAGTATCTAAGAAGGAAGTGACATTTTCGGGAAATATTCTATCGGACATGGTCTGTATGTATTATCAGGAAACAGTACCAATCTTACAATATCGCACAGATTATAAGGATAAAAAAGAAGAAGATCTAGTACAGCAAGATTATTATTTTCAGGATGATGAAACAACGGATGAGGTGGTAGAGGAGGTAAAAAAAGAAGAAAAGTTGTTTCATGCAAAAAAATGGGAAAATTCAAAATATTTAAGAAAATATATTTATCAGATCGACAGTACGACAATGGCGACAGAAAATGAGTTAAATGGAAAAGTTTTATTAAACACGAACTTAAAATTAAGGAAATCTGATGAACCGCAGATTTTAATTTATCATACACATGGGAGTGAGGCATACCGTGGCAGCAGGAAAGGAAGAAAATCAGATACTGTGATCGGTGTTGGAGATGTTTTAACGAAGAGATTGGAGCAAAAAAATATCAAGGTTGTACATGATCGTAACATTTACGATGTAAAAAACGGAAAAGAGGAGCGATCCAAGGCTTATAATTATGCAGCAACTGCAATTGAAAAGAATCTAAAAAAATATCCATCCATTCAGGTTGTGATCGATCTGCACAGGGATGGAGTCAATGAATCGACAAAGCTTGTGACGAGACAAAATGGAAAGAGAATGGCGCAGATCATGTTTTTTAATGGAATGAGCCGTACAGCAACAAATGGAAATATCAAATATTTAAAGAATCCAAATAAGCAGACAAATCTTGCGTTCAGCCTACAATTGCAAGCACAGGCTGCTTTGAAATACCCTGGATTTACACGAAAAATTTACGTAAAAGGATATCGTTATAATCTGCACTACAGAGGAAGAAGCTTGTTAGTGGAAGTTGGTGCGCAGAATAATACGTTATCAGAAGCAAAAGCGTCTATGAGTTTACTTGCTGAATTATTAAATAATGTGTTATACTAAAATGGAGTATATGAAAAGACATATGTACTTGAAATATAATTAGGAGGAACTTATGGCAATAGATCAGAGTAAAATACGAAATTTTTGTATTATCGCACATATAGATCACGGAAAATCAACATTAGCAGATCGAATCATTCAGATGACAGGAACATTAACGGATCGAGAGATGCAGGAGCAGGTTCTTGATAACATGGATCTTGAAAGAGAACGTGGGATTACGATCAAATCGCAGGCAGTACGAATTGTTTATAAAGCTGACGATGGGGAAGAATATATTTTTAACTTGATCGATACACCGGGACACGTGGACTTTAATTATGAAGTATCACGAAGTCTTGCAGCATGTGAGGGAGCAATCCTTGTTGTCGATGCTGCACAGGGAATAGAGGCACAGACATTGGCAAATGTTTATCTTGCGATTGATCACGACTTAGAAGTTATGCCGGTTATCAACAAGATCGATCTTCCGAGTGCAGATCCAGAGCGTGTTAAAGCAGAAATTGAAGATGTGATCGGAATCGATGCAGAAGATGCACCTCAGATTTCTGCAAAAAGCGGACTAAATGTAGAACAGGTATTAAAGCAGATCGTAGAGAAGATTCCATCACCAGAGGGCGATAAGAATGCACCATTACAAGGATTGATCTTTGACAGTATGTATGATGCATATAAAGGAGTTATCATCTTTACAAGGATCAAAGAAGGAACGATCAAAGTCGGAACAAAGATGAAGATGATGGCAACTGGAGAGAGTGCAGAAGTTGTAGAAGTTGGTACATTTGGGGCAGGAAGATTCAATCCATGTGATGAACTGACAGCAGGGATGGTTGGATATGTTACAGCCAGCCTTAAAAATGTACAGGGAACCAGAGTTGGTGATACGATCACAGATGCAGATGATCCATGTGCTGAACCACTTCCAGGATACAAAAAAGTAAATCCTATGGTATATTGTGGACTATATCCAACAGATGGAGCAAAATATCCGGATTTAAGAGATGCATTAGAAAAATTACAGTTAAATGATGCAGCACTACAATTTGAAGCAGAGACATCCGTTGCGTTAGGATTTGGATTTAGATGTGGATTTCTTGGATTATTGCATTTAGAGATCATTCAGGAACGTTTAGAGAGAGAATATAACTTGGATCTTGTAACAACAGCACCAGGCGTTATTTATCGCGTATATAAGACGGATGGAAGTATGATCGAATTAACGAATCCATCCAATCTTCCAGATCCATCCGAGATCGACCATATGGAAGAACCGATCGTAACAGCAGAGATCATGGTAACTTCTGAGTTTGTTGGAGCGATCATGGGATTATGCCAGGAAAGACGAGGCGTATATCTTGGAATGGAGTATATGGAAGAGACGAGGGCATTACTTCGTTATGAACTTCCATTAAATGAAATCATTTATGATTTCTTTGATGCATTAAAATCACGTTCCAGAGGTTATGCATCCTTAGATTACGAAATGAAAGGATATCAGACATCAAGACTTGTAAAATTAGACATTTTGATCAACAAAGAAGAAGTTGATGCGCTTTCTTTTATTGTACATGAAGATACCGCGTATGAGCGTGGACGTAAGATGTGTACAAAATTAAAAGAAGAAATTCCAAGACATATGTTTGAAGTACCGATTCAGGCAGCGATTGGAAGTAAGGTCATTGCAAGAGAAACTGTCAAAGCAATGAGAAAAGACGTTCTTGCCAAATGTTACGGTGGAGATATCTCCCGTAAGAGAAAGCTGTTAGAGAAACAGAAGAAAGGAAAGAAACGAATGCGTCAGGTAGGAAATGTTGAAATTCCACAGGAAGCATTCATGAGTGTTCTGAAGTTAGATGAAGACTAATACGATCGAGCTTTATATTCATATTCCATTTTGTAAAAGTAAGTGCAGATATTGTGATTTCTGTTCCTTTCGGGCAGAGGAGGAAACGATCCATGCATACCTGGGGAAACTAAAAGAAGAACTGATTTTCTGGGGAAAGAAATTAGCAGCACGAGACGTTGTAACCGTCTTTATTGGAGGCGGAACGCCATCATATCTTAGAAGAGAAGATATTCAAATGATTTGTGAAACTATATTTGAACATTTTCATATTTGTGAGGATGCTGAGATTACGATTGAAGCGAATCCAGGAACAGTAGATTTAAAAAAACTATGTACATATAGGGAAAATGGGATCAACAGGATTAGTTTTGGCTTGCAGTCAACAGTGAAAGAAGAGTTGGAGTATCTGGGAAGAATTCATACCTATGAAGAATTTTTACAAAGTTTCGACTGGGCAAGACAAGCTGGATTTTTGAACATCAATGTTGACTTGATGAGTGCGGTGCCGAAACAAACATTAACTTCTTATGAAGAGAATTTAAGAAAAATAGCTAAACTTTCTCCAGAACATATTTCTGCGTATAGTCTGATCATTGAAGAGGGAACACCTTTTTACGAAGATAACAAGTTAGAGGAACTTCTTCCATCAGAAGAAGATGAAGTTTTAATGTATCGAATGACAGAAAAGATTTTAAACGAATATGGTTACGACAAATATGAGATTTCAAATTATGCAAAGCCAGGTTTTGAAAGCAGACATAATCTTGGGTATTGGTCCCATATTCCGTATTTGGGAGTGGGGCTTAATGCCTCTTCGTATCTGGATGAGAAACGTTTTGAGAATCCCTCCGATATGAAAGACTATTTAGAGATTCAATCGTTCGGAGATGCATATGAAGGAGCCCGTTCGTTATCAGTTTATGAACAGATGGAAGAATTTATGTTTCTTGGACTTCGAAAGACGAAAGGCATTTCGAAGAAAGAGTTTATAGAACGTTTTGGTTGCTCCATGGATTCTGTCTATGGAAAGCCATTGATAGAATCCATGAAACAAGGCATGATGAAAGAACAAGGAGACCGAGTTTTTCTGACGCAAGATGGTACCTTAGTCAGTAATCAGGTCTTATGTGAATTTTTATTTGACGAGGAAGTTTAATGATACAAGTTTATCAAAGATCCATTAATTTTTTTAGATTGATCTGCCCCCAGCCCTGATGGTGTCTGGGGGTTTTTAATTTGTCGCAGTTTTTTCGCAGTTTCATTTTTATATCCTTATTGGTGTAAAAAGGATATTTTTCGAGCAGGAGAGCAAAAGAACCAGAGACGACAGGGGTTGCCATGGAAGTACCACTTTTGATAGTATAGCGGTTATTTAAGGAACACGAAAAAATATTTGTTCCAGGGGCAACAACATCCGGCTTCATAACGCAGGATGTTGTGGGACCGCGTCCGGAATATCCTGAAGAGAAGTGTTTTCTTCCGATCATTTGAAAATTATCGTCGCTGGAACCAACAGTGATGATTTTTGGACTATTTCCAGGAATTGAAATACTGTATGGTTTTGGACCATGGTTTCCGCCGGCAATACAAACAACAAGACCATCATCCCATAGGGCGTTGACATGTTTTAATAGTTCTTTGGAGGCTGAACTATCCTCGGAACCAGGACTTCCTATTGAGATGTTAACGATACGGATCTGATAGGAGCGATGATACTCATGAATCCAGTCAAGACCCTGTAAGAAGGCGCTTTGAACACCGTTTCCTGAGGCATCCAGTACTTTTAAAGAAACGATATGGGATTTTGGAGCAATTCCCAAATAATCGGAACCAAATGTTGCAGAGGAAGCAGCGATGCCGGTAATATGAGTCCCATGTCCATTATCGTCATAGCTGAAAGATTTGGAATGAACAAAATCTACAAATTTGGCGATCCGTGTGGAATGCGGAGAGAAATCTTTATGTGGGAAAAGGCCAGTATCAAGATAGGCAATGCCGATACCTTCTCCAAGAAAACCATGCTGATGGGCAAGATCAGCATGGATTTGTTTTGAAACAGAAATCTGCATGGAAAGTTGCCTTTCATACTTTATATTATTAGAATACGCAGAATAAAAGATGAGGGGAACAAGAAAAAGGCCCTCTGCAGGACCTTTTAATGTAAAAATATTTAGTTAAATCCGATAAATCTACGAGCTGCTTTATACATAGCAATCGTAGCTTTTCTTCCAACATATCCAGGCAGATTTACTGCACAGCTTGTAATATTATGACGGATCTTACGATACAGACGTTTGTCACTGTCATATAAATATTTCCATAATTCTTTTCGCATCTTTAAATGCTCTTTCTGTCCAGATTTTACAGAGATCACGGAAGAAATACACATGATAATGGAAAGATAATGTCTCATATAACGTTCTAATGGCTTACTTACAAGATTAAACTGAGTCATATAATCAATCATGATATAAGTAACTTTAAACTGCTGGTCGATACGTTTGATCATATTTGTCTCATTGACAGACTGATCATCACGTCCAATGAAATAACGATAGAAGTTAACATCCAGATAATACATTGTTTTTACATATGGAAGAGGTTTGAATACATAAATATTATCCACATAGAATGTATGCTCTGGAAGCTCTAGATCGCATTCACGAAGCAGTGCAGTACGATAAATGACAGAGTGCATTAAAATATACTGGCTGACAGGGAAACGTCCAACATCATCCCAGCAAAAGATCTGATCTTTTGGGATTGCATGACGATAATGAATAACAGTTTTTTTCTTGGCTCCTTGTTTTTCGTATACATAGTTAGAAAGCAGCATATCAAGGACAGTTCCCTGTTTGTAGAAATTCGCAAGAGTATCAAGGATTTCTCCATAAGCATATTCATTTACCCAGTCGTCACTATCAACAACTTTTAGGTAAATACCCGTGGCATTTTTGATTCCTGTATTCACTGCACCACCATGTCCTTTATTTTCCTGGTGAATTGCACGGCAGATGTCAGGATATTTTTTTTCATATTCATCTGCGATCGCAGCAGTGTTATCGGAAGATCCGTCATTAACGATCAGAATCTCTACCTGATCACCACCTGGTAATAAGGTGTCAATGCAGTGTCTCATATATTCCTGAGAGTTGTAGCAAGGTACAACAAAGGATATTAATTTCATAAAAACCTCCTGTTTTTCAATACGGTTAACGTTACTATTATATATGTTTTTTTACAAATTAGCAAAGAGTTTCCCATTCTTCATAAAGCTCTTCCAAAGAAGAAGCGATGGAAGCCTGCTCATTGCTAAGTTCCATTAATTTCGCAGGATCAGAAGCATTTTCAGGTAAAGACATAGCTTCTGAAAGTTCTTCTTGTTTCGTTTCCAACTCTGTGATCTGCTCTTCGACTTTTTTAAGACGATTTTCTTTTTTTCTCTGTTTGGCTTGTTCTTCTTTTTGCTGTTTCCAATCGAGTTTGGATTCTGTATCAACAGAAACGGAGGAAGCAGTAGAAGAAGTAAGAGATGCCTTTTCTTTTTCCTTCTGAGCAATATAATCCTGATAATTTCCAGGATAAGAAGTTAATCCATGATCAGAGATTTCCAAGATTCGTGTTGCAGTTTTATTGATAAAATAACGATCATGTGAAACATAAAGGATCGTTCCAGTATAAGCATTCATTGCAGATTCCAGAATCTCCTTAGACTGAATATCTAAATGGTTTGTAGGCTCATCAAGAATCAGAAAATTCGCATGAGACAGCATTAATTTTGCAAGAGAAACACGTCCTTTTTCTCCACCGCTTAAAGAGGAGATCGGGCGGAAAACGTCTTCTCCATAAAATAAAAATGCAGCCAAAGTATTGCGGATCTTTGTGTTATTAAGATCTGGATAAGCATCTGAAATTTCATCAAAAATCGTTTTGGAATCATCTAAGTTATCTTGTGCCTGGTCATAGTATCCAATGGAAACTCCAGCTCCAAGGCTGATCGTACCGCCATTATTGCTGATTTTTTTGCAAATGATCTTTAACAGTGTTGTTTTACCAGTTCCGTTTGGTCCGATCAGGGCAACGCGTTCTTCACGAAAAATATCAGCACTTAATCCATGGAATAATGATTTGTTTCCAAAAGATTTGGATACATCTTTTAAAGTCAGAACATCATTCCCACTGATGATCTCCGGTTCAATGCTAAGACGCATATCAGCATTATATTCCGTAGGTTTCTCCAATACATCAATCTTATTTAAAGCTTTTTCACGGCTTTCTGCACGTTTGATTGATTTTTCACGATTGAACTGTTTTAATTTTTTGATAACTTCTTGTTGATGTTTGATCTCTTGTTGCTGATTTTTGTATTCTTTTAAACGGATTGCTTTGATCTGATCACGTTTTTCGATAAATGTTGTATAATTTCCATCAAACAGCATGGAGTGTCCTTGATCGATCTCCATGACCTTATTGACAATCTTATCAAGAAAATAGCGGTCATGAGATACGATGATCACAGCTCCTTTGTAATGAGACAGGTAATTTTCAAGCCACCTTATGGAATCAACATCCAAGTGGTTTGTTGGTTCGTCAAGAAGCAGAATATCAGGATTTTTAAGCAGTAACTTACCAAGAGCAACACGAGTTCTTTGACCTCCAGATAAAGTGTTGATCTCTTTTGTGAAATCTTCTTCAGAAAAGCCAAGTCCTTTTAAGATTCCTGTGATCTCACTTTTGTATGCAAAACCATTTAATTGCTCAAATCTATGAGTCGCATTTGTATACTGGTTCATTTTTTGTTCTAGTGCATCACCGGTCAGATGTTTCATTTCCTGTTCATAGGTACGCATCTGTTCATCTAATTCAATGACTTCTTTTTTGACGGAAAGAAGTTCATCAAAAATTGTATGGTGGAATGTATGATCTTGATGTTGGGCAAGATAGCCAATGCTTGCGTCTTTCTTTAAAGAAATCTCACCTTCATCATAAGAGATTTCACCAATCAATATTTTTAAAAGTGTCGATTTTCCGGCACCGTTATATCCGATGATCGCCAGCCGGTCGTTTTCATTTAAGTGAAATGAGATATTCTGCAAGACTGGTTTTTCGACAAATGTTTTGCAGATATTCTGGCATGATAATATCATTAAGATACCCCTTTCAAATTTTTTATTATAGACATTATTTCTCAGAATACCATATTTTTTGAAAAAATGAAATATTTTCATGACGGAAAGATTGACAGTTATTAGACAATCTTATATAATTATAAGCGAAATAAAGATTTTGGAGGAATAAAATGGCAAACTCAGATAAGAATATTTCCTCAGCAGTTATCAAACGACTTCCTAGGTATTTCAGATATTTAGGAGCGTTAAAAGCGAAGAATATTACAAGAATCTCTTCAAAAGAATTAAGTGAACAGATGATGGTAACAGCATCGCAGATTCGTCAGGATCTTAACAATTTTGGTGGATTTGGGCAGCAGGGATACGGATATAATGTAGATAATCTGTATACAGAGATTGGTAAGATCTTAGGTCTGGATAAGAGAAATGACATGATCATTGTTGGAGCCGGAAATCTTGGACAGGCCCTTGCGAATTATCAGTCTTTTAATGAAGATTATGGATACAAAGTCATGGCACTTTTTGATGTGAATCCAAAGCTGATCGGAATTTCTGTCCGTGGAGTGAAAGTTCTTGATACAGATGAACTAGAGAACTTTATCAAAACACATGGAATTAAGATCGCTGCACTGACAATTCCGAAGGATCAGGCACCTGCGATCGCAAAGAAGATGGCAGAATGGGGAATTAAAGGATTCTGGAATTTTGCACCGATCGATCTTCATTTACCAGATAATGTTACAGTAGAGAATGTACATTTAGCAGAAAGTCTGATGACATTAACATACAATGTCCACAACCGTGAAGAGAGTGAGAACGAATAGCAGGTAAGAAGATGATTGCTGGAATAGGAACAGATCTCGTAGAGATATACCGGATAGAAGAGATGATTCTTCGAGGAAGACATCTTTCAAGAATTTTTACGACAACTGAATTAGCATATGCAAAAGACAATGCTACGACTTTAGCTGGCAATTTTGCTGTAAAAGAAGCCGTTTCCAAAGTATTTGGAACCGGCTTTTTCGGTGTGGAACCATATGAGATTGAAGTGTTGAGAAATGAATCAGGTGCACCATATGTCAAATTATATGGAAAGGCGAAAGAGATAGCAAAAGATAAACAAGTTTCAAGAATTCATGTATCGATCACGAATACAAGAGAATTTGCACAAGCTTTTGCGATAGGAGAATGCGTATGAGATATGTATTAAAGAATCAGGAGATGCAAACGGTCGATCATGAGACGATTCATGGAATAGGAATTCCGGGACTTGTATTGATGGAAAGAGCATCTAAAGCAGTTGCAGATAAGGCTGCACAGATAGCAGATCATTCACAGAGGATCTTGATCATTTCAGGAATTGGCAATAATGGAGGAGATGCACTTGCTTGTACGAGAATTTTGTTGGAGCAGGATTATTTAGTGGATTATATGATCGTTAGTAATATAGAAAAAGCTTCAGCAGATCTGAAATTACAGCTTCAGATACTTAAGAATCTAGGCTATTTTCCGATAGATTGTGAAGATGTAAATTTTCATGAATATGATCTTTTGATCGAAGGGATTTTTGGAGTTGGACTTTCTAGAGAAGTTGGTGGTGTTTATAAAGAAGTCATTGAACGGATCAATGCATGTGGTAAGCCTGTGATCGCAATTGATATTCCATCTGGAATCAGTGGAGATAGTGGAAAGATTCTTGGATGTGCAGTGCATGCGTCATCAACAGTTACATTTGGTGGATATAAAAGAGGTCATTTATTATATCCAGGACGAGAATATTGTGGAGATATTAAACTGGTATCCATAGGATTTCATAACCAGACGATCAAAAAGTATGCGACAGGATATATATTAGAGGAAAGTGATCATTTAATGCCAGAAAGAAAAGCATATTCCAATAAAGGAAGCTATGGGAAGATTTTGATCATTGCTGGAAATGAAACAATGTCAGGAGCTGCATGTTTTGCAGCAGAAGCAGCACTTCGGATGGGTGCAGGACTTGTGAAAGTGCTTTCTGATGCTGGAAATCGTCAAATTTTACAGACAAGACTTCCAGAAATTTTATTTGGAGAACGAAAAGATTTAGAAGAATCTTTAGAATGGTGTGATTGTATCTTGTTTGGCCCAGGAGTTGGTGTCAGTGAAGAAATGAAAGAAATGTTAGAGATGGTTTTGAAAAAAGGGAAAAAACCATTGGTCATTGATGCAGACGGATTAAATATAATCAGTAGATTTAACATGAAAATTGATTATCCATATGGGACGATCATGACTCCACATTTGATGGAGGCAGCAAGATTGATGTCATGTGATATCACACAGATCAAAGAAGATCTATGTCAGAGTGCACAAGATCTTGCAGAGAAATATCATTGTACAGCTGTTTTAAAAGATGCAACAACTATCGTTGCACGAGAAGATGATTTGGTGTATATTAATCAAAGCGGAAATGATGGAATGGCGACTGGAGGAAGTGGAGATGTTCTTGCGGGAATGATCACAGGCCTTTTGGGGGAAGGATTATCTGTTCATGAGGCAGCAGTTCACGGAGTTTATCTTCACGGTCTTGCAGGAGATCATGCAAAGCATGATCTGGGCGCTTACAGCATGATCGCATCAGATATTATTGCTCATATAAAGGACGTTACAGGAGGAAATTATGAACCAGTACTATAGAGTGCATGCAGTTATTGATCTGGATGCAATCTGTCATAATATAAGAGAAGTAAAACGTGTAGTTGGAGAAGGTGTGAAAGTAATGCCAGTGATCAAAGCTGACGGATACGGACACGGAGCAGTTCCAATTGCAAAAGAATTAAATAAGATCGGAGTTGATGCATTTGCCGTTGCAATCCTAGAAGAAGGGATCACACTTCGAAACAATGGAATCAGACAGCCAATCTTGATTTTAGGATACACATCAGAATATCAGTACAGCTCATTGATTCAGTATGAGATCGAGCCAACCGTATTCTGCTATGAGATGGCAGAGTCCTTATCAAAGATCGCGCAGGCACTAGGCAAAGATGCGAAGATTCATATCAAACTGGATACAGGAATGAACCGTATCGGATTTAAACCAACCAAAGAATCTGTAGATATCATAGAGAAGATCGCCAAATTACCAAATATCAAGATTCAAGGAATCTTTACACATTTCGCATGTGCAGACGAGGCGGATAAAACAGAAACTTATGAGCAGGAACGAAAATATGATCAGTTTATTACGTGGCTTGAGGAAAGAGATATCTATATTCCGATCAAACACGTATCAAACAGTGCATCGATCATTGATCTGGATGGATTTAGAAAAGATATGGTACGTTCAGGAATCATTACTTATGGATTATATCCATCAGAAGAAGTTTCAAAAGATGTATTGGATTTAAGACCAGCAATGGAATTAAAGACACACATTGTATATATCAAAGAAGTGGAAGCAGGAGAAGGAATCAGTTACAATCACACATATGTAACTGATAAGAAGACAAAGATCGCAACTATCCCAGTAGGATATGCAGACGGATACCCAAGATCACTCTCTTCCAAAGGAAAAGTATTGATCCGTGGGCAATATGCACCGATCATTGGAAGAATCTGTATGGATCAGTTTATGGTTGACGTGACAGATGTTGAAGGTGTATCTGTGATGGATGAAGTAACTTTAGTCGGACACGATGGCAATAAAATGTTGACCGTAGAAGAAGTTGCAAATGAAGCAGGATCTTTTAATTATGAATTTGTCTGTGGGATTGGGAAACGTGTTCCACGAGTATACATTCGAAACGGAGAGATGAAAGAAACAGAATATTTTGAAAAATAAGGAATACTTTTGAAAGAATCGTAAATACTCTTCATACAATATTTAAAAAGAAATGGAGGGTGTTTATGCTTATGGTAATTAAGCGAGGCGATATATTTTATGCAGATTTAAGACCGGTTGTTGGTTCAGAACAAGGCGGTATCCGTCCTGTGATCGTATTGCAAAATGATGCGGGAAATAAATATAGTCCAACGATCATCTGTGCAGCGATCACAAGCAAGATGAACAAGGCAAAGTTGCCGACTCATGTACCGATCGACTGCCACAGATGTGAATTAGAAAAAGATTCTGTGATTTTGTTAGAACAGATCCGGACAATCGATAAAAGTCGTTTAAGAGAAAAGGTATGCCATTTAAATTGTACATTCCTAAAACAAGTGGATCATGCACTAAAGATCAGTTTAAGTCTTGATACATAACAGGAATCTTGGATATATTGACCTTTTTTCTTAGAAATGATATATTTAAGTTTGTATAGTCTTAATTTCTAGAAGATAAAAGGAGAAAGAAAAAGAAATGGAAGGATTTACTCCCTCGGTGCTTATGATGATCATTTTAGCAGTTATCATCGGATTTGCAGTTGGGTGTTTTTTCATGAAACAAAGAGAGAAGATCAAAGAAGCAAAGAAAAAACTGCACACATCAGAACAAGAACATGAAGAGGATGAAGACAATGAATATGAAGAAGAAATCATGAACATTGTCAACGAAGGACATGAGCAAGGTGCGATCATGGAAGGGGAAGCCCGCATGATCACGAATATTTTCGAATTTGGAGATAAAGATGTCACAGATGTTATGACATCAAGAAAGAAGATTGATGCGATTGATGTAAACATGTCCGTAGAGAAAGCATTAAATTATATGTTAGATGAGCCATATTCAAGATACCCATTATATGAAGATGACATTGATAACATTGTAGGAGTGCTTTATTTAAAAGATGTGATCGATGCATATCTTAATCAGAAAGAAGCAACACTTTCTGATATTGCAAGAGAGCCGTTTTTTGTTCATCAGACGATGAATTTATCGGTGCTTTTTCAGGAGATGCAGACCAAGAAGATTCATATGGCGATCGTTATTGATGAATACAGCCAGACAGAAGGTATTGTATCTATGGAAGATATGCTAGAGGTCATAGTAGGGAATATTTTAGACGAATATGATGTCGAAGACCGTAATATCACCAAGATTGGATGGGCAGATATTTATCTTGTACGAGGAAGTACGAGACTGGAAGAACTTGAGGATACATTAGGAATCGAATTTGACGTTGAAGATATTGAGACACTCAATGGATTTTTAATTGATCAGCTGGGACATTTACCAGAAGACAATGAAGAAATAGAAATTATCTACCAAGGATATTCCTTTAAATCTGTTGATATTCATGACAACATGATTAGACAGGTAAAGGTAGAAAAAAGGAAAAGGAAGGAAGAAGAAGATGTCAGGACACAGTAAATTTGCGAACATCAAACACAAAAAAGAAAAAAATGATGCGAAAAAAGGAAAGATTTTCACAGTCATTGGAAGAGAAATTGCAGTAGCCGTTAAAGAGGGTGGACCAGATCCAGACAACAATAGCAGATTACGTGATGTCATTGCAAAAGCAAAAGCAAACAATATGCCAAATGACACGATCGAACGTGGTATCAAAAAAGCTGCCGGAGATGCAGATTCTGTTAATTATGAGCAGATTACATATGAAGGATATGGACCAAGCGGAGTTGCGATCATCGTAGATACATTAACAGATAACAAAAACCGTACAGCATCTAATGTAAGAAATGCTTTCACAAAAGGAAATGGTAACGTAGGAACACCAGGATGTGTATCTTATATGTTCGAGAAGAAAGGACAGATCATCATCTCTAAAGAAGAATGTGAAATGGATGCAGACGATCTTATGATGATGGCATTAGATGCCGGAGCAGAAGACTTCAACGAAGAAGACGACAGCTTTGAAGTATTGACAACACCAGAAGACTTCAGTGCAGTCAGAGAAGCTTTAGAGAAGGAAGAAATTCCTATGGCAGATGCCAGTGTAACAATGATCCCTGGTACTATGGTCGAACTTACAAGTGAAGAAGATATTAAGAGTATTCAGAAAACATTAGATCTTCTTGATGAGGATGACGATGTGCAAGAAGTTTATACAAACTGGGATGAATAATCTGTTATAGATTTTATAGAATATAAAATAATAAGAACCTTAACTCAATGTATATATAATAAATGTTGGGAGTTAAGGTTCTTTTTTGCTATGATATTTGAAATTTATAATATGAATTATTACTGTTACTAAGTAATCTTCGAACACCTATAAAACTATGCATTCTCAAGTGCTTCTTTCAGATCATTGATAATATCTTTTGCACTTTCAATTCCAACGGATAAACGGATCATTCCAGGAGAAACACCAGCTTCTCTTAACTGTTCATCATTCATCTGGCGATGTGTATGACTTGCTGGGTGAAGAACCATTGTTTTTGATGCAGCAACATGAGTTGCGATGTTCGCTAATTTTAAGCTATCCATAAAACGTACTGCAGCATCACGTCCACCAGTCAGTTCAAAGGAAATAACACCACAGGTTCTTCCCTCATCCATATATTTTTGTGCTAGTTCATGATATTTATCATCAGGAAGTCCGGCATAAATAACATGAGATACTTTTTCATGAGCATCTAAGAATTCAGCGACTTTCTGAGCATTTTCACAATGACGTTCTACACGCAAAGGTAGTGTTTCTAATCCAAGATTTAATAAGAAACAGTTTTCAGGGGATGGAATGGAACCAAGGTCACGCATCAGCTGTGTTGTAGCTTTTGTGATATAAGCTTTCTTTCCAAATTGTTTTGTATAAACGACACCATGGTAAGATTCATCAGGTTCAGTAAGACCATGATATTTGTGTCCATAAGCGTCCCAGTCAAAGTTTCCGCTGTCAATGATTGCACCGCCAACTTGAACGGCGTGTCCATCCATATATTTTGTTGTTGAATGTGTGACGATGTCAGCACCCCATTCAAAAGGACGACAGTTGATCGGTGTTGCAAAAGTATTATCAACGATCAATGGAACTTCATGTTCATGGGCAACCTTTGCAAATTTCTCAATATCAAGAATGACAAGTGCAGGGTTTGCAATTGTCTCTGCAAATAAAACTTTGGTATTCGGTTTGAATGCAGCAGCAATTTCTTCAGCACTTGCATCAGTATCAACGAATGTACAGTCAATTCCAAGTTTCTTTAATGTAACACCCAGAAGGTTAAATGTTCCACCATAGATCGTAGAAGCTGCAACAACATGATCTCCAGCTTCACAGATATTAAAGATCGCATAGAAGTTTGCAGCCTGTCCAGAAGAAGTAAGAAGTCCTGCAACACCTCCTTCAAGATCAGCAATTTTGGCAGCTACAGCATCGTTCGTAGGATTCTGAAGACGCGTATAGAAATATCCTTCTGCTTTCAAATCAAATAACTGTCCCATTTCATCGGTTGTATCATATTTGAAAGTAGTACTCTGATAAATAGGAAGTGCACATGGTTCTCCTTTCTTAGGAGTGTAACCAGAATGAAGACATTTTGTTTCTAAATCATAATGACTCATAAATCATAATTCCTTTCTGTTATAAAAAATATGTATTAAATTATACCCGTAATTCCTAAAGAAAACAAGGGGAATAGAATTCAGATAATTTATTAAATTGACTAAAAAAAAAGAAAATTCGAGATTTTTTATATAAAAGAAAAACAACTTGACAAAAAAATTATTTTTATCACACAAACCAACAAAAACATTGAAAAACTTAACGAAGTTCTTAAGATAATTTGTTGTTTTATTTTTAACGATGTGCTAAAATAAAGATGTTATTTTTAATACTGAAAGGAGTTTCAACATGATTTATTCACATGAAGTAGAACAAATGTGTACAGTAGCTCAGGGTGTAAACCATGGAGCTGCCCCAATTCCTGAAGAAGCAAAATGGGTAAAAGCGAAAGATGTAACAGACATCTCAGGATTAACACATGGTATTGGTTGGTGTGCACCTCAGCAGGGAGGATGTAAATTAACTCTTAACGTTAAAGAAGGTATCATCCAGGAAGCATTAGTAGAAACAATCGGATGTTCAGGAATGACACATTCAGCTGCTATGGCATCTGAAATCTTACCAGGAAGAACAATTTTAGAAGCATTGAATACAGACTTAGTTTGTGATGCTATCAATACAGCAATGAGAGAATTATTCTTACAGATCGTATACGGAAGAACTCAGAGTGCATTCTCTGAAGAAGGACTTCCAATCGGTGCTGGTCTTGAAGACTTAGGTAAAGGATTAAGATCTCAGGTTGGTACAATGTACGGAACACTTAAAAAAGGTCCTCGTTACCTTGAAATGGCTGAAGGATACGTTACAGGTATCGCTCTTGATGCGGATGATGAAATCATTGGATACCAGTTTGTTAACTTTGGTAGAATGATGGACTTCATCAAAGCTGGAGACGATGCTCAGACAGCACTTGACAAGGCCAAAGGTCAGTACGGACGCGTTGATGACGCTGTTAAGATTATTGACCCAAGAAAGGAATAGGAGGTAGCGAATAATGGCTTTATTTGAATCATATGAAAGAAGAGAAAAACAGATTCTTGCTGTTTTAAAAGAGTATGGAATCAATTCTATCGAAGAAGCTGGTGAAATCACAAAAGCTGCTGGATTAGATGTTTATGCTCAGGTTGAAGGAATTCAGCCAATCTGTTTCGAAAATGCAAAATGGGCTTACACAGTAGGTGCTGCTATCGCAATCAAAAAAGGTTGCAAAAGAGCTGCAGACGCTGCTGCTGCTATCGGAGAAGGTCTTCAGGCATTCTGTATTCCTGGATCTGTAGCTGATCAGCGTAAAGTAGGTCTTGGACATGGTAACTTAGGAAAGATGCTTCTTGAAGAAGAAACAGAATGTTTCGCATTCTTAGCAGGTCACGAATCTTTCGCAGCTGCTGAAGGAGCTATCGGAATCGCTGAAAAAGCAAACAAAGTTCGTCAGAAACCTTTAAGAGTTATCTTAAACGGATTAGGAAAAGATGCTGCACAGATCATTTCCAGAATTAACGGATTTACATATGTTGAAACTGAAATGGATTATTACACAGGTGAAGTTAAAGAAGTATTCAGAAAATCTTACTCTGAAGGATTAAGAGCTAAGGTTAACTGCTACGGTGCTAACGATGTAACAGAAGGTGTTGCAATCATGCACAAAGAAGGTGTAGACGTATCTATCACAGGTAACTCTACAAACCCAACTCGTTTCCAGCACCCAGTTGCAGGTACATACAAAAAAGAATGTATCGAACAAGGTAAAAAATACTTCTCTGTAGCTTCTGGTGGTGGTACAGGACGTACATTACATCCAGATAACATGGCTGCAGGACCAGCTTCTTACGGAATGACAGATACTATGGGACGTATGCATAGTGATGCTCAGTTCGCAGGATCTTCTTCAGTACCAGCCCATGTAGAAATGATGGGATTAATCGGTATGGGTAACAACCCAATGGTAGGAGCTACAGTTGCAGTAGCTGTATCTATTGAGGAAGCTGCTAAAGCAGGTAAATTCTAAGAAACCGCTTAAATACGTGGTTTTTGGGAACGATAGAAGTGGTAAAAAGCAATGAAAAGTGACTCGTTGCTACAACATTACTACAACTCGTTGCTACAAGTGAATAAACAAAAAGAGTCAAGAATGTATATCATATCTTGGCTCTTTTTTTACGCTTGAATTATTTAATTTTTAAGATCTCTTCCATTAGCCACTCTCTTTTTCGTTTCGTATAAGTGTTCTCTGTAATATCTTTTATTTTATGCCCCATGATACGTTTTATGGCATATTCATTGACCTCGGCAGCTTTCGCCATTGTTGCGAATTGGATACGACCATCATGAGCACGATGTTCTGGATTTAATTCCAGCTTGTTAACAATCTTATCAATCCTGTGCCGGTATTTGTCATATGTAAGTTTCAAACTAGATCGATGAGTTTTAGTGTCAGTGCAATTGATCAAGTATTCGCTTCCTAATTTTTGAGCTTCCTGGTAACGGTACTTTACCAAACTCCGAATCTTTGGATGAATCGGAACTACACGATTTTTTCCGGCATCGGTTTTCATACCTCCAGTAATAAACCAATTCTCTAAATCAACATTCTCCATTTTTAACAAGCCTAATTCCTGTGGTCGCCAACCGGAGTAGCACTGGATCAGCAATACATCTACATAATCTACATCATACAAATTGTTCCATAATTTTTTCATTTCTTCATCTGTAAAATCTATATGATCTTTCTTTTCTTCCTCGACGTCTTTCATAATGTCATCGGATAATTTAAAGGTTCTTGCATAGTTTTTGGCGACAATATCATTCTCATTTGCATAATCAAGCATTAAGTTGAACAGAGACTTGATCTTAGTTTTTGTGGTAGGAGAAGGATGCTTTTCTTTTCCATCAACTTCATATGTACCTTCTTCCATACAGCCTTTAATATGTCGGGGCCTTAGATCCTTAGCACGCATCTTGTAAATGGAAGAACAGTAGTTCCAAGCTGACTTGATTGTTCGTTCACTGGAATGAGAGGTTAGAGTTTTAAAGTACTCTTTGGTCCATTTCTCATACAGCTCTTCAACAGTCAGATCATCATCTAAGTCATATGGATTCTTATTATATTCAACTAAGGCAGCATAAGCTTCGTTATAAGTCTTGAAAAATGCAACAGGTTTAAGTAGTTTACGAATCGGTCTGCCATAAAAATCTTTTCCTACGGTAATCATCGCACGAAAAGGTTTGTATAGGTTACCGGTTTTGATTTCAGATATCTGGCCGAAACCATTTGGAAGTTTTTTTCGTCTTCGCTGTTTGGTTCGTTGCTTTTTGGCAGTAGTTGTTTGTAGAGGATATCCGCAGTGAGGACAAGCAATTGCATGATTGCTTACCTGCAGATTACATTCGGGACATTTAATTAACATGATCATCATTCCTTTCTTAAAAATTTGTATAAAAATAACACCTTGCCAGACGTTAGAAAGAAATGGTATAATCTATTTGTTCAGGATAGGTATACCGTTTCGATCTAACAATCGACATGGAAATCTATGAAAGCAGTCTCAGAAATGAGGCTGTTTTTGTTTTGACCATTTTGGTGGAATCACCGAAATGGTATTTATATAACGTAAAAGACCCCGTATTTCTACGAGGTCTTCA